>LNFM01001032.1_pt1 | contig 65265 bp, 71 predicted proteins | sample 596031 | NCBI WGS metagenome assembly LNFM01 (sample SAMN04254537, study PRJNA301005) | activated carbon metagenome | isolation source: dual media filters at the Ann Arbor, Michigan drinking water treatment plant | place: USA: Ann Arbor
GCGAGGTGTGCGCGCAGGCGCTCTATCAGGGGCAGGCATTGACTGCGCGGAACGCCTCGGCGCGCGATGCCCTGCAGCGTGCCGCCGAGGAAGAGGTCGATCACCTCGCGTGGACCGAACGTCGCATCGCCGAACTCGGTGGTCGCCGCAGCCTCTTGAACCCGCTGTGGTACGCGGGCTCGTACGCCATCGGTGCCGCAGCGGGCATCGCGGGGGATCGCTGGAATCTCGGATTCGTCGCCGAGACGGAACGGCAGGTGATTGCGCATCTCGACAGCCATCTCAAGCGTGTCTCGCACCAGGATACGAAAAGCCGGGCGATCCTGATTGCGATGAAGCGCGACGAAGCCAAACACGCGACGACCGCGTTGCACATGGGCGGCAGCGAGTTGCCGCTGGGCATACGCCTCGCCATGAAAGCCACGGCGAAGGTGATGACGACCGCCTCCTACTGGGTATAGCGCCGGTGATCGCGCGCTCGTAGCGACTCTCGATTGGAACTCAGCCCTCGACGATCTCGAAATCGTGCGTGATGGTCGCTGTCTTGCTCAGCATGATGGAAGCCGAGCAGTATTTCTCCGCCGAGAGATGCACGGCACGCTCGACCATTTCTTTCTTGATCCCGCTGCCGGTCACGATGAAGTGCATGTGGATGCGCGTGAACACCTTCGGGTCTTCCGGAGCACGCTCCGCGTCGATCTGAAGCTCGCAGTTTTTCACGGGCTGACGCGCCTTGCGCAGAATGGTCACCACGTCGTAGGCGCTGCAGCCGCCCGTGCCGGCGAGCACGGTTTCCATCGGCCGCGGGCCGAGATTGCGGCCGCCGCCCTCGGGGGCGCCGTCCATCACGATCGCATGGCCGCTTTCCGTCTCGGCCATGAAGCAGACGTTCTCCACCCATTTGACGCGTACCTTCATCGGGCCTCCGGACGTTCGAATCAGAATCGGGCTCTCAGGGTGTAGACCACGTATCCGATCGCCTCGTGGAAGAAATAATAGCTGTTCAGGAAAGCCGACGGGCGGGGAAGGAAGTGGCCGAGGCGCATGTCGGCCCAATCGTAGGAGGCGAAGCCCGTGGGCGCGGGGACGACCTGCAGACCGGCATGCTCGAACGATAGGCGGGCCCGCGGGATGTGCCACGCGTGGGTGACGAGAAACACGCGCTCGATGCCTGCAGCCTTGAGGATCCTGGCCGATTCCAGTGCGTTGGTGAATGTGTCGACCGAGCGAGGTTCGATCCAGCGCACCGGCACGTTCAGTTCCTCGGTCAACGCCTTGCGCATCTGTTCGGCTTCGCTGGTCTGTTCGTCCGTGACCGTGCCGCCCGAGACCAGCAGGGGCAATCCCGTTGCCCGCTGCAGTTTCGCGGCGTATCGCAGGCGCACGAGGGTCATCGGCTTGACGTTGTCGCCGCCATACTCGGGCGCTTCGCCTTCGCTGCCGCCCCCGAGCAGCACGATCGCTTGAACCCCCTGGGCTCGCTGGGTCGGTTCGACGAACGCTGGCTGCATCGATTGCAGGGCGAGGCTGCCGAAGATGGGAGTCGAGAGCACATAGAGGCTCGCGAGGGACAGCGTGAGACCCCATCCCGCAGTCCGCGGCAGCCGGTGGCGGAACATCAGCGCCACCACGGCGATGACGAGCAGTCCGCCCGGCGGGATCAGAAGTTCCTTCAAGGTAATCAAAGTGCGAAGGGGCCTATCGAGGGGTAAACGACCGGTGTCTCGGAGCCCTGTCGTCAGTGAGTGAAGCCCAAAGGCTCAATTCCAGTTTGACACGACACCCTTCCAATCCTAGAATCCTGCCTCTTTGCAATTCGGTTGGAAGTCGCACCATGCGCACGTTCTCAGCAAAGCCCGCAGACGTCCAGCACGGCTGGTTTGTCGTCGATGCCTCGGGCAAAGTGCTTGGCCGCCTGGCCTCGGAAATCGCGAGTCGTCTTCGCGGCAAGCACAAGGCCATCTACACCCCCCACGTCGACACGGGCGATTATATCGTGGTGCTCAATGCCGAGAAGCTGCGAGTGACGGGCACCAAGGTGGACAACAAGAAGTACTACCGCCACACCGGCTACCCCGGCGGCATCCGCGAAACCACCTTCGGCAAGATGCAGCAGCGCTTTCCCACCCGCGCGCTCGAGCTTGCCGTCAAAGGCATGCTCCCCAAGGGGCCGCTGGGCTACGCGATGTTCCGCAAGCTCAAGGTCTACGCCGGCGACACGCACCCCCACACGGCTCAACAGCCCAAGAATCTGGAGATCTGATCGTCATGGCGACTCGCGGCCAACAAAACTACGGCACCGGACGGCGTAAGACAGCTGTCGCGCGCGTGTTCCTGAAGCCCGGCAAGGGCTCGATCATCGTCAACGACAAGCCTGTCGACGAGTTCTTCTCGCGCGAAACGGGCCGCATGGTCGTGCGTCAGCCCCTCGTGCTGACGGATCACCTCAACACCTTCGACATCAAGGTCAATGTGCACGGCGGCGGCGAATCCGGCCAGGCTGGCGCGGTTCGCCATGGCATCAGCCGGGCCTTAGTGGACTACGACGAGGCCCTGAAGCCCGCGCTGCGCAAGGCCGGTCTGATGACGCGGGATGCCCGCGAAGTCGAGCGAAAGAAAGTCGGTTTGCACAAGGCCCGTCGGCGCAAGCAGTTCTCCAAGCGCTGAGGCGGTATGCCTTGCTTACAAAGCCGCCTCCGGGCGGCTTTGTCGTCTGCGGGTCGGCGCTTTTTTGCCGATCGTGCCGGGCGAACCCATTGATCCGCCGGGCGTATGCCCGGCTCGACGAGCGAGAGGATGGCAATGGTCAAGGTCGGAATCGTAGGCGGTACGGGATACACGGGGGTCGAGCTGCTGCGGCTGCTGGCTCGCCACCCGCAGATCCAGCTCGAAGCGATTACCTCGCGCGCCGAGGCCGGTATGGCCGTCAGCGCCCTCTTCCCCAACCTGCGCCGCGTGGTCGACATCGCCTTTTCCGATCCCAAGGGCGCCCCATTGAAGTCGTGCGACGTCGTGTTCTTCGCGACGCCGAATGGCGTTGCAATGCAGCAGGCGCGCGAGCTGGTCGATGCCGGCGTCCGCGTCATCGATCTTGCGGCCGATTTCCGCATCCAGGATATTGCGACGTGGGAGAAGTGGTACGGGATGAAGCATGCGTGTCCCGACCTCGTCGCGGAAGCTGTGTACGGGCTGCCCGAGGTCGCGCGCGAGGAAGTCCGCAAGTGCCGCGTGCTGGCCAATCCGGGGTGCTACCCTACGGCCGTGCAGTTGGGCTTCCTGCCCTTGCTGCGAGAGGGGCTGGTGGATCCGGAAAGCCTGATTGCCGATGCCAAGTCCGGCGTGAGCGGCGCCGGGCGCAAGGCCGAGGTGCATACGCTGTTTTCCGAGGCATCGGACAACTTCAAGGCCTACGGCGTGCCGGGGCACCGGCACCTGCCCGAAATCGCTCAGGGCCTGAGCCGCATGGCCGGACGCGACGTGCCGCTCACGTTCGTGCCGCATCTGACCCCGATGATACGCGGCATCCATGCGACGCTGTATGCGCGTCTGACCAAGGCTGCGGATCTGCAGGCGCTCTACGAGAGCTGCTACAGGAACGAGCCCTTCGTGGATGTGCAGCCTGCCGGCGCGCATCCCGATACCCGCAGCGTGCGTGGTGCAAACACGTGCCGTATCGCAGTTCACCGTCCGCAGGGGCGTGACGTCATCGTCGTGCTATCGGTCATAGACAACCTGGTCAAGGGTGCGGCTGGTCAGGCCGTGCAGAACATGAACATCATGTTCGGCCTCTCCGAAACGACCGGCCTCGAAGGGCTCGCGCTCCTGCCGTGATCGCCAAGGCGATCAAACGACGGTTCGGTCTGCATGCCCGCAAGGTGCGGGTGCAGACCGAGTGGACTGTCTACCTGCGGTGGACGGCCATCGCGTTCGTCAGCGTCTCGCTCTGCTTCTTCGGCTGGCTCGCCTACTCCCGGGCCGATGAGTGGGATGTTTCGATCGGCTCGAAGTCGGTACTGAAGCGTGTGGAAGGCGAAAGGGCGACGCTGGAGAAGGAAAACGCGGGTCTTCGGAGTGAATTGGCCGTACTCGAGCGACAACTCCAGATCGAGCGGGCCAGTCACGCCGAACTCGCGAAGCAGGTCAAGACGATGGCCGATGAGAATGCCCGGCTGAAGGAAGACGCCGCGCTCGTCCAGGCAGTTTCCGGGGCGGATGCGAAGGTCGACGGCGTGAAGGTCAGTTCGGCGCGGGTCCAGGCGGGGAGCGTGTCCGGCGAATACAGCTACCGGATCGTGTTGCTGCAGACGGGTGCGCGGAAAAAGTCGTTCGAAGGACGGTATCAGCTGGTCGTCAATCTGGGGCGTGAAGGGAGCAAGGGCGGTGTTTCGTTGCCCGGGCCTGCCGAGCAGGGCGCACAGGCATACAAGCTCAATTTTCGGATAAGTCAGCGGATCGAGGGCACATTCAAGGTCGACCCGTCGGCCACCGTACGCAGCGTGCAGATCCGCCTGTTCGAAGGCAACCAGACGCAGCCCAAAGTCATGCAGACGGTTACACTATCGTAGGCGCGTAGGGGCGCGTTGCCGCAGCATCGAAGCCGGGAGGACACAAATGTTTGGAGCAAAGAACAGCAAACCGACGAGCAAGATCGACACCTTGATCGGTTCAGGCTCGCGCATCGACGGCGACGTCCGCTTCTCTGGCGGGTTGCGCGTCGATGGCGTGGTGAGCGGCAATATCGTGAGCGACGATGCCGGGACGCTGGTGCTCTCGGAGGAGGCCGTGGTGGAAGGTGAAATCCGCGTCGCCCACGCCGTGATCAACGGGCAGGTCACGGGGCCGGTGCACGCGAGCGACAGCCTTGAATTGCAGGCGAAGGCCCGCATATCCGGAGATGTGCATTACACTACCATCGAGGTTCATCTCGGCGCGGTGATCGATGGCCGCCTGATCCATGGAGCATCGGCGCGCGGTGCCGATAAAGTGGTGCCCCTCGTTTCGAAGGCGGTTGATTGACGCTGCGAACGACCGCGTCCCATAATTGTCCCAACCTAAACTCCCGACGGAATCCCCGACATGAATGCAATCACCGAAATGCCGACGGGCGCCATGGCGCTTACCGATGCCTGTGTAAGCAAGGTCAAGTCGCTGATCGACGAGGAAGGCAATCCCGATCTCAAGCTGCGCATTTTCGTCACCGGCGGCGGCTGTTCCGGATTCCAGTACGGATTCACCTTCGACGAGGAGGTGGCCGAGGACGATACGTCCCTGGTGAAGGACGGCGTGACATTCCTCGTCGACGCGATGAGCTTCCAGTACCTCGTCGGCGCCGAGATCGACTACAAAGAAGGCATCGAGGGTGCGCAGTTCGTGATCAAGAATCCGAATGCCACCACCACCTGCGGTTGCGGCTCCTCGTTCTCGGCCTGACACACCGTTCCTTCGTTTCATCGGTCCGCAAAGGAGGCCTCGTGCCTCCTTTGTCGCGCCTGGAATCGGTTGGGATGCACTTCCTCGGCAACAACCCGGCCCTATCAAGCGGGATAGATGCAGCCGAGTATGCGGTGCCCCGACGCCCCCGTGACCGCGGGAAGATTCCCGGGGCGGCCAGAGAGGGTCTCGCGTGCCAGCCATGCAAAAGCGATGGCCTCGACCCAATCCGGATCGATGCCGAGCGCCGCGGTGGTAGCCACCGAAATCGGCCTCAGCCGGGCACGTAGGCGCCGCATCAGTTCGCCGTTCGCGGCCCCGCCGCCGCACACGTAGACCTCCGTGGTGTGGGGGCAGTCGCGTTCGATGGCATCGGCAATGGTTTCGACCGTGAACTGACACAGGGTCGACTGCACGTCGACCGCAGCAAGTTCCGATCCGATGGCCAGGTGCAGCCAAGGAAGGTTGAACAGCTCGCGCCCGGTGCTCTTGGGCGGCGTACGAGTGAAGTAGGGGGCCGACTTGAGCTGCGCCAGAAGCGAAGGGATCACCTGCCCGCCGCTCGCCCACACGCCCTCTACGTCGAATCGTTCACCCCGGTGCTCGCCGATCCATTGGTCCATCAGCGTATTGCCCGGCCCGCAATCGAATCCGAGTACTTCACCGGTCGCAGCAAGATAGGTGATGTTGGCGATGCCGCCGATATTTACGATGGCGCGGGCCGTACCGATGGTACCGAAGTATCGTGCGTGAAAAGCCGGTACAAGCGGCGCGCCTTCACCGCCGGCCGCGATGTCTCGGCTGCGGAAATCAGTGACGACCGGGATGCAAGCGAGTTCGGCGAGCAACGCCCCGTTGCCGATCTGTACGGTGTAACCAGCGGCAGGATCGTGGCGGACGGTCTGGCCGTGACATCCGATGGCCGCGATCTTTTTCGGCGAAAGACCGGCATCGGAGAGCAGCGCGAGGACGTTCTGCGCGTAAGCCATGCTGAGACGGTTTGCGGCGAGGGCGCCGCGATGGATTTCGTCGGTGCCCGGTTGCAAAAGGGCCGCGAGGTCGGCGCGAAGCGAGGCCTCGAACGGCGCGAATCGGGAAGCAACGACGACTTGGGGGCGATCGAAGTTCGCCAATATCGCGTCGATGCCATCCAGGCTCGTACCCGACATGAGACCGATGTAGAGGTCGCTTGCCATGCGTGCCCGGCGGCCTTGCGGTAGAAGAAGCGGCGTCGCGCTTGTCTTTGGGGCTTTGCGCGATGCTGTGATCAGTCGAGTCGAGCCAAAGACACGTTCTGCATCAGCTCGAGCTGGTGCACCAAGGGCAGAGCGCGCGCTTCGAAGTGCGGCCGCAACTGGCGGGTAATCGGCGCTGCTTCCGGCAGCACCACGCGCATCGGATCGTGCTGGACGCCGTTGATGTGGAACTCGTAGTGAAGATGCGGCCCGGTGGCCATGCCGGTTTGGCCGACGTAGCCCACGAAATCGCCTTGAGATACCCGCGCGCCCTTACGGATGCCCGGGGCAAACGCCGACAAATGCGCGTAGTACGTCCTGTAGCGACCGGGGTGATCGACGATCACGAGGTTCCCATAGCCGCCTTGCCAGCCCGAAAAGGACACCACACCATCGGCCGTCGTACGAACCCGAGTTCCCGTCGGGGCTGCGTAGTCGATGCCGCGATGGGCCGTCCACGTCTTCAGGATTGGATGGAAGCGAGCCAGGGTAAAGCCGGAGGAGATTCGCGAGAACTCCAGGGGCGAGCGCAGGAACGCGCGTCGCATACTGTTCCCGTCGGGCGTGTAGTAGTTGCCTTTGCCGTCTTCGGCCTCGAACCAGACCGCGCGATGAACCTTGCCCTGATTGACGAACTCGACGGCCAGCACGCGGCCCGATTTCACGAGTTCGCCGTTGTGGCTGAGACCTTCGTACACGACCGCGAATCGGTCCCCGCGTCGCAGATCGCGATGGAAATCGATCTGGCTCGAGAAGATTTCGGCAATCTGGATGGCAACGGCATCCGGGAGACCGGCGGCATCCGTTGCTGCGAACAACGAACTGCGAATCTCGCCAGAGGCCATGAGCGGCTGGCTGTCGAGTTCGGCCGCACCTTCCTTGGCGCTGAATCCGTCTTCGCCGCGATCGATGGAAAGCAATTCCCCGGCGGGGGTCAGGTAGCTCAGGCGCTTCAGTTCGCCGACGGGCGTGGTTTCGGCGCGGACGGTACGCCCGGGACGCAATTGCGTCAGGGCCTTTACGTCCTTGGAGCGGCGCATGAATTCCATTGCTTCGGGATCGTCGACACCCAGTCGCATCAGGAGGGCTGCGACGGTATCGCCGCGCTGAATCCGAGCTTCGTTGACGAAGGCGGCATCGGAACTATCCCGCAACGACGTCGTGGTCGGGAGCGCGACTTCCTGGACGATACGCTCGACCTGAAGCTTGGAATCGAGGGTAGCGGGCGCGACGCCAAAGGCGGCGACGACGCCAAAACCCGGGATGCCGGCGGCGATCGCGAGCCACAGCACCTTCCGGCTCGATCGCTTTTTATGGGCTAGAATCACGCTCTTACCGGTGGTCATGAGTTACCCGCCGCGATAAACGCTGCGAAGGGTAACAGAAAAGTCACACTCGTCAAACAGGAAATCCCGGATAGTGAAAGAAAGCATTTCGCTCGACCACGCTTTGGCCGTCATCCATCGGGGCAGTGAAGAAGTGCTGGTCGAGGCCGAGTTGGTCGAGCGACTCAAGTCCGGGAATCCGATGCGGGTCAAGGCCGGGTTCGATCCGACCGCACCCGATCTGCATATCGGCCATACCGTATTGCTGAACAAGCTGCGTCAGCTGCAGGATCTCGGTCACGAGATCTTCTTTCTGATCGGCGATTTCACCGGCATGATCGGCGACCCGACCGGCAAGAATGCAACGCGCCCGCCATTGACTCGGGATGCCGTGGCCGCGAACGCCCGCACCTATACCGAACAGGTCTTCAAGGTGCTCGATCGCGAGCGCACGCAGGTCGTTTTCAATTCCAGCTGGATGGACAAGCTGGGGGCCGCCGACATGATTCGACTTGCAGCGATCCAAACGGTCGCGCGGATGCTGGAGCGGGACGACTTCGGCAAGCGTTATCGGGGCAACCAGCCGATCGCTATCCACGAGTTCCTGTACCCGCTGGTGCAGGGCTACGATTCGTACGCGCTTCAGGCCGATCTGGAACTGGGCGGCACGGACCAGAAGTTCAACCTGCTGATGGGCCGGGAAGTTCAGAAGCATCACGGGCAACGGCCGCAGTGCATCCTCACGATGCCGTTGCTCGAAGGGCTGGACGGCGTCAACAAGATGTCGAAGTCGCTCGGCAACACGGTCGGCATCACAGACGCGCCGAACGACATGTTCGGCAAGCTGATGTCGATTTCGGATGAATTGATGTGGCGGTATCTGACGCTCCTTTCCTTCCAGCCGTCCGGTACGATCGAGCGCTGGCGAGAAGAGGTGGCCGGCGGGCGCAATCCGCGGGATGTCAAGGTCGACCTCGCCAAGGAGATCGTGACCCGGTTCCATGATCAGGGCGCCGCCGACGCTGCGCTGGCCGACTTTGAGGCGCGCTTTCGCCAGGGCGAGATCCCAAAGGATCTGCCGGAGATCGAACTGGTCGCGCCGCCCGAGGGTATACCCATTCCGCAAGTGCTCAAGCAGGCGGGGCTGGTCGCGAGTACGTCGGAAGCGATACGCCTGATCGGCCAGGGCGGAGTCAAGCTCGAAGGCGAACGCGTTTCCGACAAGGGCCTGCTGATGCAAAAGGGAGCGAGCGTCGTCATGCAGATCGGCAAGCGGCGCTTTGCACGCGTAACGATGAAATAGGCGCGGTTCTGCACCGCGCTGCATCGAGACCGAAGGAAACGCAGCCATGACGGCGACTCTGCTTATCTACGATCCCACCGCGCCCGGAGCGGCCGAATCAAGGGTTGCACGGCACAGCCTTGATGCGCTCGCCGGCAAGACCGTGGGATTTATCGACAACGCAAAGCCGAACTTCCATCATCTGGTCGACGATTTGGCCGAACTCCTGGTCCAGCGCTATGGGGTTGCCAAGATCGTCAAGCGGGCGAAGCGCGGCCCTTCCACGCCGGCCGCGCCGGAGCTCGTCGATGAACTCGTCGCTCAATGCGATCTGGTCATTACCGGCTCGGGCGATTGAGGGTCATGCACGTCGTGGAGTGTCCACGACAGTATCGAAGCGGCAAAGCGAGGGGCTGCTGCCCTCACTGTATGCACGACTGCCTTCATGACCTTGGGCCGTGCCCAGGCCAAGGCCCTCGGACATCCTGAGCTGCCGCTCGCCGTGATTCCTCATCCCTTCGGCGTCTGTACGCGCGACCAGGTGCGGGACATCGCATCCCGGTGCGCCGACGAAATCTCGCAACTCGTGCAATCCGGTGCAAAGACGGGGGTGACGTGAGCGAGCCTGCCCGTTTGATCGAGGTCGCGGACGACCTCGATGCCGTCAATCGGTTGTTCGTGGAACGACGCTGGGGCGACGGTATGCCCGTCGTGCCACCGACCCGTGACCGCGTCGAAGCGATGCTCCGGGGCACCAGGCGCTCCCGCAGCGACCTGGTCGGGCGGGTGGCTCCCGCGTTCGGTGCTGCGACCGTGGAGCATGTTGCGATCAACGCCGTCGTGGCAGGTTGTCGTCCTGAATGCATGCCGGTGCTGATTGCCGCGGTCGAGGCGGTGTGCGATCCGGCGTTCAACCTTCAGGCCGTGCAGGCGACGACCAATCCGGTGGCCGTGTTTCTCGTCGTCAACGGGCCGATGACATCCAGACTGGAGATGAACGGTGGCATGAACTGTCTTGGGCAGGGCGCGTGGTCGAATGCGACGCTGGGCCGGGCATTGCGACTCGTTCTGCAAAACGTCGGCGGCGCTTTGCCAGGTGACATGGACCGCGCCACGCACGGCCAGCCGGGCAAATACACGTTCTGCTGTGCGGAGAACGAAGCCGCAAGTCCCTGGGTGCCCTTGCATATCGAGCGCGGCTGCCCATCGTCGAGCAGTGCAGTGACGGTCGTCGGTGCATCGGGAACGCTTAACATGAACATGCACGCCAAGGACGCCGAAGGCCTGATCCAGTCGATGGCCGATTCGATGTCCTTCGCGTCGAGCAACGATTATTGGTTGGGCGGTGAGCCGTGGGTCATCGTGTGTCCCGAGCATGCGGAGGTCTTGCATCGCGACGGCTACGACAAGCCCATGCTGCGCGCGCGCCTCTGGGAGGATTCGAAAATGGCAGCGGGCCGAATGGCGCCCAAGGATCTCGATCGCACACGTTTGAGCCGGGGCGCAGAATTCGGGCGCATCGACGCCGATACGATGTTGCCCGTATCCGTTCGGCCTGAAGAGATCGGTATCCTGGTGGCGGGCGGCCCGGGCACGCATTCGGTGTACGTGCCTTCATTCGGCGACTCCCGCGCTGTGACTCGGGTCGTCTACTCAGACTGACAGCCCCGGTCACTCCGCCTGCTTGCGGGTCGGAGGTTCGAGCCGACGCCGCACGCGATAGAGGTTCAGTGGCCGCTTGGTCCTGTCGCTGCGCTTTTGCGGGTCACCACGGGTGCCGGCAAGCGATCGATCGAAACGTTGACGCAGGCCGGTTTGCCGGACGCTATCGCCTCGTCCAGCGTGGGGCGAAGCGCTGCGCTTTTCTGCACCAGCGCACCGTATCCGCCCAATCCGGCCACTGCCTGATCGTAGCGAGTGGGCAGCAGTTCACAGCCTGTCGTGCGCTCCTTGCCGTAGGTGTTGAGCTGAATCTGATGCTCGGCATTCCAGCACGCATCGTTGCCGACGACCACAACAACCGGCAGCCGATGGCGAACGGCCGTGTCGAATTCGGCCATGTGAAAGCCGAACGTGCCATCGCCGAGCAGCGCGAAGACCTTGGCCTGCGGACGCGCGAGTTTCGCGGCGAGAGCAAAGGGAATGGCGCTGCCGATCGATCCCGCAGGCCCGTTGATGAGACGGGTGCGCGGCGATACGCACGCCTGCGACCATTGTCCGAATTCGCCGCCGTCGATGACGAGGACGTCATCCGGACCGGCTAACGCACCGACGGTGCGCCCGACCTCGACCGGATGCAGTGCGCCATCGGATCGACTGCCCACGCTATCCCAGGCGGCAGGCCGGAAACGGGTGGCTGCGTCGACTTCCCGCGCCCAGCCTTCGTCCCCACTACCCGTCTTGGCAACTGCGGCGAGGGCCTCGATCGCGCTGAACGGATCCGCTTGCGCAGTGCTTACGATGCGAGCGGGTTCGCCGAGCGCCTTCGCGGCTCGTGAGAAAGTCTCCTGGTCGGGATCGATCATCACGAACTCACATGTCGGCGCAAAGGCGGGTGCTTTGCCGAACCGAAGTGTGAAGTCGAGCTTCTTCGCGATGAGGACGATCAGATCGGCATCCTTCAGGACTTCGGCGACGGCACCGAGCGCCGGATCGTTTACGCCGCGCGGACTCTCCATGCACAACACAGGCACCTTGTAAGCATGCGCTAACTTCGTGACGAGCGTTTGACCTCGTGGCGTACCACCGACCGGACCACAGATGACGAGCGGGCGCTTCGCGGCTGCGATACGGTTCGCGATCGCAGCGGCCGCGTCCTTGTTCAAGCCGGTGGGCGTTGCTGCGAAGGCGGACTCGTGGGGCGGCACGATTCTGGCGGCATCGATCTTGGACTCGAGCACATCGAAGGGCAGGCTGATGTGCACCGGCCCGGGTCGCCCGGACAGCGCGATGTTGAACGCACGCGCGATGTCCTGGCCCAGGCTCGCGGGGCTTTCGGCGGTCCAGGCGGCCTTGACCACGGGCGCGGCCATATCGGCCTGGCGCATCTCCTGGAATGCATCCGTGCCGAGCTGGTTCAGCGGCGCATGGCCGGAGAGCAGGATCAGCGGCGAGTCCGATGCCGTCGCGGTGTAAAGCGCGCCGATCGCGTTCGCATGGCCGGGACCGCCCGTAACGACGGCGACACCCGGCTGGCCGGTCATGCGTGCCCACGCATCAGCCATGTGGACTGCGGCACCTTCGTGGCGCACGTGGATGATGTCGAGGTGCGTGTCGATCGCTGCGTCGTAAAGGGGCATGACCTGGTTGCCCGAGAGCGAAAACAGATAGCGCGTGCCGGCCCGAGCGAGCGCCTGCGCCAGGACGTCGGCACCTCGAAGTTGAGCAGTCATCCGGAGATCTCCATGGTAGGCGGGGTCTTCGCCGCGTGATCGCCGCGGTTCTCCACCCCTGAGAATCGTGGGTCAGGCGCTATTGGGCAGCGTACGGGCAGCCATCCATCCCGTGATGCGGTTCGCACCAGCAAGCCGCAGCACGCGCGCGAGTTCGTTGAGCGTCGAGCCGGTCGTCAGCACGTCGTCCACGACAGCGATCGAGCAACCCTCGACGTCTCGCATGCACACGAATGCACCGCGAACGTTGTCCGCTCGGCGTTGGTACGGCAATGAGGTCTGTGCGTCGCCGTGCAGGACGCGCTGGCAGGCTTCGGCATCCACCGGCACGCCCTTTCGGCGACCGATCAGCGTAGCGATTTCGAGGGACTGGTTGAAGCCGCGCTCCTTGAGCCGTTCGGCGCTGAGCGGCATCGGAACGATGATGTCCGGCAGCGGTTCGTCAGCAATCGTTGCCAGCACGAGGTCGGCGAGCAGGGGGGCCACGGCGAGATTGCCACCGTACTTCAGACTCTGGATGAGCCGGTCGAGCGGATAGGCATAGGCGGCGGGTGCGAGCACGCGGTCGAACTGCCTTGGGCGCGAAAGGCAAACACCGCAAAGAGTTGCGCCGAGCGTCGGTTCGGCGCACACGGGACAATGTTCCAACGGCAGGACCGGCAGATCCGCGCGGCAGTCTTCGCAGAGGTTGGCGTGCCTGGCCGGCGCCGCGCACAGCAGGCACGATGCAGGCAAAGCATGCTGCCTCAGCGTTGAGCAGTAGTTTAGAATCGTCCGTCCAAAATTGAACAACGACATCTCCAGGCGGCCAGCCCATGAATGCACCGATTGTAGACGAAGCTCAAGCTCTCTCCCGACGCAGCACCGTGCGCTGGACACCGGAGGCCGTCGCTGCCCTCTTCGCGCTTCCGTTCAATGATCTTCTCTTCCGAGCCCAGAACGTGCATCGCGAGCATTTCGATCCGAACGAGGTACAGCTGTCGACCCTGCTTTCGGTCAAGACCGGGGGGTGTCCGGAGGATTGCGGCTACTGCCCACAGTCGGTGCGGTTCAATACAGGGGTGGCGGACCAAGCGCTGATGCCGATCGATCAGGTTGTCGCAGCGGCGCAAGCAGCCAAGGCAAACGGGGCGACACGCTTCTGCATGGGGGCTGCATGGCGTGGACCGAAGCAGCGCGACATCGAGAAAGTCGCCGACATGATCAAGGCGGTGCGTAGCTTAGGCATGGAAACCTGCGCAACGCTGGGCATGTTGAAGGAGGGGCAGGCCGAGCAGCTGTCCGCGGCGGGCCTCGATTATTACAACCACAACCTGGATACTTCGCCGGATCACTACAGCGAGATCGTCCATACGCGCGATCAGCAAGACCGCCTGGATACGCTCGGACGCGTCCGGGGCGCGGGGCTCAACGTCTGCTGCGGCGGCATCGTCGGCATGGGCGAATCCCGTGAACAACGCGCTGCATTGATTTCGCAACTGGCGAGCCTCGACCCTTATCCCGAATCCGTGCCGATCAACAATCTCGTTGCCGTTCCCGGCACGCCGCTCGCCGATGCGGATCCACTCGATCCGCTGGAGTTCGTGCGGACCATCGCGTGCGCTCGAATCACCATGCCGCGCGCCCGAGTCAGGCTGTCTGCCGGACGCACGGAAATGTCCGAGGCTGTGCAGGCGCTTTGCTTCCTCGCCGGTGCCAATTCCATTTTCTATGGCGACAAGCTGCTGACGACGGGCAACCCGGACGTTGAGCGCGATCAGCAGCTGATGTCCAAGCTCGGACTGCGGCCGGCGGCACCGATTCCGAACGCCTGACGAGGTGGCTGTTTGTCGTGATGCGGGGTTTGCGGGTATAGGCGCGAGCGATGACCAGTCCTTCGGTACCAATGGTTGAATCGCTGGCAGCCGAGCTCGCGGACCTGCAGGCACACGGGCTGCTTCGATCGCGCGTGCATCTCGAGGGGCCGCAGGCCACGCGGGTATCCATCGAGGGGCGGACATACCTGTCCTTCGCATCCAACGACTACCTGGGCCTCGCTTCCGATTCACGTCTGATCGAAGCGGTGAAGGATGCGGCGGTCTCGTTCGGAGTTGGCGCAGGGGCATCGCACCTGTTGTACGGGCACAGTGCCGCACACGACGCGCTGGAGCAGGATCTGGCCCGATTCGTGGGCTTTCCCGACGCGCTGCTGTTCTCCACAGGCTACATGGCGAACCTCGGTGTCGTCACGGCGCTTTGCGGGCACGACGACGAGATCTTCGCCGACCGCCTCAATCATGCGTCGCTTAACGATGCCATGGTGTTGAGCCGCGCGAAGTTTCGCCGCTATGCGCATTGCGATGTCGATGCGCTGGAGCGCGCTCTGCGGACATCGAAGGCGCGTCGAAAACTGGTGGTGACGGACGCGGTGTTCAGCATGGACGGCGACATCGCTCCCCTCGTCGCGCTGCTTGGCGCGTGCGAGCGGCATGATGCCTACCTCCTGGTGGACGATGCGCATGGCTTCGGGGTGCTCGGTCCGCATGGCGAAGGGACGCTCGCCGAGCTTGGCATCGATTCGTGTCGTGTGATCTACATGGGCACCTTGGGCAAGGCGGCCGGGGTCTACGGCGCATTCGTCGCCGGATCCGGGGGGCTGATCGATTACCTGGTCAATCGCGCGCGTACCTATATCTACACGACGGCGACCCCGCCCATGATCGCGGCCGTGCTGAGGGAGAGTTTAAACATCCTGCGTACCGAGGATTGGCGGCGCGAGCGCCTCGCCGAGCTGGTGATCGCATTCAGGCAGGCACTCGAACGACATGCGCCGAAGTTGATCGAATCGCGAACAGCGATTCAGCCCTTGGTGCTGGGCGAGGCCCATCGAGCGGTGGCGGTGTCGCGCGCGCTCAAGGCGCGCGGTTTCGTGGTGCCAGCCGTCCGTCCGCCGACCGTGCCTGCGGGTACTGCCCGGTTGCGGATCAGTCTGTCAGCTGCGCACTGCGTCGACGACGTGCGAGCTTTGGCACGGGCGCTGCACGAGGTGCTCGAATGAGTGGCGAGACCGACTCATTCCGCTTCGACAAGCAATCAGTGCGTCGGGGTTTCGAGCGTCGTGCTGCCGGGTACGGCAACGCGAACTTCCTTGCACGCGAAATCGGTACGCGCATGGAGGAACGACTCGATCTGTTGCGTGCTGCACCCACGCAAGCGTTGGATCTGGGCAGCGGCATCGGCACCGGCGCGCTCATGCTCCGAAACCGGTATCCCGGGTGTCGTGTCGCCGAGACCGACCTTGCGCTGCAGATGCTTCTGCAATCGAGTGATTCCGGGTCATGGTGGCAACGTGGGCTGAGACGCCTGAAACGCAACGAGCGAACGCGTGTCTGTGCCGATATCGAACAGCTTCCATTCACCGAGCGTGCGTTCGACATGGTGTGGTCAAACCTCGCATTGCATTGGACGGACTTATCTCGCTCGCTGCCTGAGGTCTATCGCGTGCTTCGCCCAGGCGGCGTGTTCATGTTCAGTACGTTGGGTCCCGATACCTTGAAGGAACTGCGGGCAAGCTACGCCGAAGCGGACGGTTTCGCACACGTGAACCCGTTCGTCGACCTGCACGATGTCGGCGACTGGCTGGTGCAGGCGCGCTTTGGTGACCCGGTCATGGACATGGAACAACTGACGCTCACGTATTCGAGTGTCGATGCATTGCTCGGTGAACTGAAGGCCGGTGGCGGCGGCAACGCGAACTCCGGTCGACCGCACGGGCTCAGCGGAAGGCGCGGGTACGCGCGGATGCGTGCGGCGTACGAGCGATTTCGGGTCGACGACCGGTTGCCGGCCACGTTCGAGGTCGTCTATGGTCATGCTTGGCGCCCGCAAAGCGAGCGGCGAGCAGCTTCGGGGGAATCGATCGTTGCCTTCCATCCCGCCAGGGAAGGCGGGATACGATGAGGCCCATGCATGGATTCTTCGTGACAGGCACCGATACCGGCGTAGGCAAGACCGAAACCGCTTGTGGATTGATCCACGCGTTGCAGGACGCTGGCTGGTCCAGCATTGGAATGAAGCCCGTCGCTGCGGGCGCAAGACGCATCAATGGACGTTTGCACAACAGCGATGTTGCGCGTCTCGAACGTGCCAGCCCCGTGCGTGCGCCGCGGCGCTTGCGCAATCCGTATGTGTTTGCACCGGCGGTTGCACCCCACATAGCGGCGTCGGAGGCATGCGTGCCGCTAGACATCGATCTCCTCGCCGATTCGTGTCGCGAACTCTCGATGCGCGTCGACGTCGTGGTCGTTGAAGGCGCCGGTGGGTTTCTCGTCCCCTTCGGCCCGGATGTCGATTCCGGTGACCTCGCGGTGCGTATCGGCTTACCGGTGATCCTGGTTGTCGGCATGCGCTTGGGATGTTTGTCGCATGCACTGCTTACCGCGGAAGCCATTGAGCGGCGCGGGCTGGTGATGGCCGGATGGATCGCAAACCGCGTCGATGCACGCATGCATCGCTATCGCCAGAACGTGGAAGCGCTCCGTACACGGATCGCGGCGCCGCTGCTTGCCGACGTTCCTTACGTTCGCGCGGCGGCTCGACGGCTGCAAACGATGCGGGCGTCGATCGATGTGATTGCGCTTGAGAGATGGTTGCCACAACGCGACGCTTCATAAGGCATTAATCCGTGGCGCTTTCTTGCGCGTGCAACGAGCCGTGTGATAAATTGCGGGCGCTCTTCTGCCGCTTTGTTGATGCAGGTCAATGCAGCCGCAAACGACGTTTCGGATAAACCATGCGCCACGATCCAGTCGTTGATAATGGAACAGTGGTGTTGGATGCGAAACGTAATCGTTCGCTGTCGGATGCACAGTTTCGCAAGGCTTTCTGGCTCGTTGCAACCGTATCGCTGATGATCGCAACGGTTTGGTCAGTCATGGGAGCATGGCTGGTGTTGCCGTTCGCAGGACTGGAATTGGGCGCGTTATATTTGGCTTTTCGCAGTTGGTCTCGACGTGCCGACGACTACGAAAGAGTCGTCATCCACGGTGATCGATTGTCCGTCGAATGCCGGACGAGCGGCCGCGTGCGGCGCTTCGATGCGAATCGTCACTGGACACAGGTCATTGTGCGAGATGGTGTTCGGGGGAGGCAGTTCTCGCTGCGTTCTCACGGCAGGGAGATCGAGTTCGGAATACTCCTGAGCGAGGGGGCGCGCATTCAAGCGGCCCGCAAGCTTCGGGATCATTTGCGGGTTGAACAATGAGACAACAATCAGGGCTGGGAAACATAATGATCGGGAAGCGCATTGCGGGTGCACTGCTCGCACTGGGTCCATCCATCGCGTGCGCGAGCCGCTACAACCTGCAGGATCCGAACAGCGCCCTCGGCCAGTCGATCTACGATCTGCACAACATGATCCTATGGGTCTGTTTGCTGATTTTCATCGGCGTGTTCGGCGTCATGTTCTATGCGGTGTTCAAGCATCGCAAGTCGGCTGGCCACAAGGCTGCGCACTTCCACGAGAACACCCTGGTCGAGATCGTGTGGACGGTGGTCCCCTTCCTGATCTTGATCGGCATTGCGGTGCCGGCCACCCGGACGCTCGTTCAGGCTCGGGATACCACGGCAGCCGATCTCACCATCAAGGTGACCGGGTATCAGTGGAAGTGGGGCTACGATTATTTGAAAGGCGACGGCGAAGGCATCTCCTTCGTAAGCACGCTGTCAACGCCGAGAGAGCAGATCGACGGTACGGCGCCCAAGGGTGAGAATTATCTGCTCGAAGTCGACGAACCGCTGGTCGTACCCGTCGGCAAGAAAGTCCGGATCGTGCTTACCGCCGCCGATGTGCTTCACGCCTGGTGGGTGCCGGCGCTGGCGATCAAGCAGGATGCCATTCCCGGCTTCGTTCGCGATACCTGGTTCCGCGCCGAGCGTGAAGGAACGTTCCGTGGCCAGTGCGCCGAACTCTGCGGCAAGGATCATGGCTTCATGCCCATCGTCGTCAATGTGCTGTCTGCAGACAACTACGCGAAGTGGGTCGAAGAGCGCAAGAAGTCAATGGCGGCCACCGCGGACGATCCCAACAAGGATTGGTCGCTCGATGAATTGAAGGCCCGCGGCGAAAAGGTATTCGCTCAAAACTGTGTCGCCTGCCATCAGGCCACCGGAATGGGAATACCGGGGACGTTCCCGGCGCTCAACGGATCGAAGTTGGTCACGGGCCCGCAGGAAGGTTCGATCGCGCCCGTGCTGCACGGGGTAGTCCGCGACGGCAAACCTACCGCGATGCAGTCGTTCAAGCAGCTGTCCGACGTCGAACTGGCCGCGGTGATCACTTACGTCCGCAATGCGTGGGACAACAAAGCCGGGGATGCCGTGAAGCCCGCCGACGTCAAAGCGGCCCGCGAGAAAAAATCGGCAAGCTTGGAATCAGCCTCCCCGATCAAGGTCGCCCAGGGCGCGGCCGAGATCGTCGCCCGATAACCTGCCGTTCCCGGTCGAACGCTATCTAGGAATTTACGGAGCCATCGATGAGCACAACCGTTCATGACCATACCCACGGGCACGGCCACGACGATCACCACGATCACCATCCCACCGGGTTGAAGCGCTTTCTCACGACCACCAACCACAAAGACATCGGCACGGCGTACCTGTGGTTCAGCTTCGCGATGTTTCTCGTTGGTGGGGTCATGGCGCTCGTCATCCGCGCGGAATTGTTCCAACCGGGGTTGCAAGTCGTCAATCCGGACTTCTTCAACCAGATGACGACCCTTCACGGGCTGATCATGGTGTTCGGTGCCATCATGCCTGCCTTCGTCGGCTTCGCGAACTGGCAGATTCCGATGATGATCGGTGCGCCCGACATGGCGTTTCCCCGGCTGAACAACTGGAGTTTCTGGCTCCTGCCTCCGGCAGCGCTGCTGTTGGTCGTTTCGATGTTCGTCCCCGGAGGGGCCGCCGCTGCCGGATGGACACTCTATCCGCCCCTGACGATCCAGATGGGCCTCGGGATGGATCTGGCGATCTTCGCCGTGCACATTCTCGGCATGTCGTCGATCCTCGGTTCGATCAACATCATCACCACCATCCTCAACATGCGTGCTCCCGGGATGACGCTGATGAAGATGCCGATGTTCTGCTGGACATGGCTCATCACCGCGTATCTCGTCGTGGCAGCGATGCCCGTGTTGGCGGGTGCGGTGACCATGATCCTGACTGATCGGCACTTCGGCACGCACTTCTTCAACCCGGCTGGCGGCGGCGACCCGGTCTTGTACCAGCACATCTTCTGGTTCTTCGGTCACCCCGAGGTGTACATCATCGCGATTCCTGCGTTCGGAGTGGTCTCTCAGGTCATTCCGGCGTTTTCGCGCAAGCCGCTTTTCGGTTACACGTCGATGGTGTATGCGACCTCTTCGATCGCCATCCTGTCGTTCATCGTCTGGGCGCATCACATGTACACGACGGGCATGCCGGTACAGGCCCAGCTCTTCTTCATGTACGCGACGACGCTGATTGCCGTGCCCACAGGTGTCAAGGTATTCAATTGGGTGGCGACCATGTGGAAGGGGTCGCTGACCTTCGAAACGCCCATGCTCTTCGCCATCGGCTTCCTATTTCTGTTTACGATGGGCGGCTTCACCGGCCTCGTGCTATCGATTACGCCGGTGGACATACAACTGCACGATACCTATTACGTTGTTGCGCACTTCCACTACGTCATGGTGGCCGGAGCATTGTTTTCGGCCTTCGCCGGGGTCTACTTCTGGCTCCCGAAGTGGACGGGGCGCATGTACGACGAAACGCTCGGCAAGTGGCACTTCTGGCTCTCGTTCGTTTTCTTCAACGTCACGTTCTTCGTGCAGCACTTTCTCGGCCTCGCCGGCATGCCGCGCCGGATTCCCGACTACGCTTTGCAGTTCGCGGACTTCAACATGGTCTCGTCGATCGGTGCGTTCGGTTTCGGCCTCTCGCAGCTGCTCTTCCTGTATATCGTCGTGAAATGCATCCGCAGTGGCGAGAAGGCGCCGGCCAATCCTTGGGAAGGTGCTGATACGCTGGAATGGACCCACCTGCCGTCGCCCGCCCCGTATCACAGCTTCGAGACGCCGCCAGTCGTCAAGTGACCATGCCGGGATCTGGGAAGTGAATTCGATCGAACAGATCAAGCAGCGCGAGCGCAAGAACATCATCACCGCATTGATGGTGGGCGCGCTTGCGGTGCTTTCCCTTGTCGCTTTCTTCCTGAAGGTCATCGGGTGAGCCTGTCTACCCACAATCGAAGCACGCTGAAGCGCCTGGTCATCTTCGCCGTCGCGATGTTTGGTTTCGGCTATGCGCTGGTCCCGTTTTATCGAGCGATCTGTGAAGTCACCGGCATCAACAACTTCATCAAGCCCGATGCCCCGCTCAACACTCAGGTCGATACGTCGCGCTGGGTTACGCTGGAACTCGACGCGAATACCCGCGGTTTGCCGTGGAAGTTCGCGCCCACGCAACGCAGCCTGAAGGTGCGTCCGGGCGAGTTGGTGCATATCATGTACGAGGTCAGCAATACCTCGCAGGCTGCCATTGCAGGTCAGGCCATTCCCAGCTACGGTCCCAAAGTGGCCGCGGGCTACATTCGCAAGATGGAGTGTTTCTGCTTTCAGAAGCAGGAGCTCAAGCCCGGGGAAACGAGACAGATGCCGGTCGTACTCGTGGTCGATCCCGAGTTGCCCAAAGACGTCGGTACCGTCACGCTGTCCTATACGTTTTTCGAACTCGACGGCGCGACGCCGAAGCCTGTTGCGGTCGGGGTGACGGGGTGATCCGGCATGAGCGAAGATCCATCCAAGGCCGGCAAGCCGGCATCGCTCGTTCAGGTCATCAGGGCAGTGGCGAGTGGGTTCTTCGGCGTGCGCAAGCGAACCGACCACGAGTCGGTCAAGATTACGCCGGTGCAATACGTCATCGTGGGTTTGATCGGCGCAGCGTTGTTCGTGCTTACGTTGTTGCTGGTGGTGCGCTTTGTTCTGAGTCAAGCCGGTGCAGGGGCTTGATCGCATAAAACGGGGAGAAGTAAATGTCGTCGTCCAACACATCATCCGATCAGTATTACCTGCCGCAGCCTTCGTCATGGCCCCTGACCGGTTCCATCGCCCTTGGGTTCCTGGGCTTCGGTGCTGCGTTTTCCGTCAACAAGATGCAGTCGGGGTACGTGCTTCTCGCGATCGGCTTTGCGGTGCTGACCTACATGCTCTTCGGGTGGTTCGGGCAGGTCGTGCGCGAAAGCGAAGCCGGAAAGTACAACAAGCGCGTCGACATCTCTTTCCGCTGGGCGATGAGCTGGTTCATCTTCTCGGAAGTGATGTTCTTCGCAGCGTTTTTCGGCGCCCTCTTCTACATGCGCGTGTTGTCAGTGCCGTGGCTCGGCGAGATCGACCAGAAACTGATCTGGCCGGACTTTGTGCCTGGATGGCCGATCGCAGGACCTGGCATCACCGAGACGTTCTCCACGATGAGCGCCTGGGGAATTCCGGCCATCAACACCTTGCTGCTTCTGACCTCCGGTGTAACGATTACCCTGGCGCATTGGGCTTTGAAGAAGGGAAATCGTGCGGCGCTGGTCGGCTGGATGGTCGCCACCGTCGCGCTGGGTGTCGTTTTCCTAGGCTTTCAGGCGTATGAGTACGGTCACGCATATAGCGATCTCAACCTGAAACTGAGTTCCGGCGCGTATGGCGCGACCTTCTACATGCTGACCGGCTTTCACGGATTTCACGTGACGGTGGGTACCATCATGTTGATCGTGATCACGGCTCGTTGTGCGGCCGGGCACTTCACGCCGGAGCGGCATTTCGGATTCGAAGGTGTGGCTTGGTACTGGCACTTCGTCGACGTCGTCTGGCTGGGGTTGTTCATTTTCGTCTACGTACTCTAGCCGCAAGAATTACGGGGAGGAGGATCCCTGAGGGGGCCGGCGCCGCACCAAGTGTGCGGCGTCATTTTTTTGCGGCAGCGGATGTGCCGACAGGCGCACGATCCCGGGTTACCGTCAAGCTGGGCTAATCCAGCCGAAATACTTGCTAAGGATGACCAGAGCGAAGACGCAGACCGATAGAATGATCCGGATGGTCAGAGCGCGCAGGACGCGGTCGGAGTTTCCCTGGTCCTTGACGAGAAAGAAGCCCGCCGAGAGCAGACTGGCGATGATGAAGACCAGCAGAAGGATGACGACGATGCGCACGGAAAACTCATTCGGGAAGCGGGCAGTCTAACGTAACCCGCCCTGGCTTCCAAATTCATGTCAGCTCGACGTTTTGCGCCCACTTGGTGGGGTACGTTGCTCGCAATTGCTGGCATTGTCGCCGGCATCTATCTTGGGCATTGGCAGACCGGAAGAGCGCAGCAGAAACAGGTGGTCGCCGATGCGATGGCGCAGCGAGCGTTAGCCCCGGCGATCCACGTAGGCACGAATCTGCTGAAGGCCGAGGATCTGGAGTACCGGACGGTAGAAGCTCGTGGGCACTTCGACCCGCGCGGCGTGGTCTATCTCGACAACCGCGTGTACAAGGGCCGAGCGGGGTACGAAGTCATCATGCCGCTTCGCATCGAAGGGACTGATGTACACCTGCTGGTAAATCGCGGGTGGATAGCGGGTACGGGCGATCGGCAGCGTCTCCCGGATGTTCGTACGTCCGAAGAGCAGGTCGCTGTCAGCGGTATTGCGGTGATCCCAGGCACGATGATGTACGAGTTGTCCGAAGCGGCGGTTGAAGGAAAGGTCTGGCAGAACGTGTCGATCGAGCGCTATTCCACTCGTTCGGGTTATCGCGTTCATCCGGTGCTGGTTCGTCAGACCAATGATGTCGCCGATGGTCTGGTCCGCGATTGGGCGGTGTCGGACCGAGCGATCAACGTCCACCGCAGCTATGCGTTTCAGTGGTACGCGCTTGCTGTCCTCGTTTTCGTTGTTTACCTGGTGATGTCTTTCAAACGTGACGCCTCGAAACCGTAACCGCCTGAAGCTGCTCGGGATAGCCGCAATCGCCGCGGCTCCCGTCCTCGGTTCCTACCTGCTCTATTGGTTTTGGGCACCGGACCGATTTACGAACTACGGGACATTGCTGCCCCCGGCGGCTGTCCCCACGACAACGATGCAGGATGTCGGCGGACAGCTGGTGAGCCTAGAGACGATGCGGGGACGCTGGGTTTTCATGGTCATCGACAGTGGTCGATGCGACGCGGACTGTGAAGCGAAGCTCTGGAAGATGCGCCAGGTCCGACAAGCCCAGGGCAAGGAATTGGCTCGTATCGAGCGCGTCATGCTGCTGGAAGATGCCGTGGTGCCCAACGAAAATCTTCGAAACGAATATCAGGGGACATGGTTCGTAAATAGCCGTGATTCCCGGCTGCAATCCATGCTCATCGCGCCGCAGTCAGCTCGCAAGCACATTTACGTTGTTGATCCACTGGGTAATCTGATACTCAGATTTCCGGAAGATGCCGACCCCAAGCGGATGATCAAGGACATGAGCCGACTGCTCAAGTACTCGCGGGTTGGCTGAGGGTGCTGCGATGGTCGGTCTATCGCCTCGGGGATGCTAGAATCGTCGCTCTTCCAGTATTCTGTTGCTTCGCACGCCATGTCGAGCACTCTCGCTACTCAGAACGCCCAGAATCTCGGTTCGCGGCTGCATCAGTTCTACCAGCTGACGAAGCCGCGGGTCGTTTCGCTCATCGTCTTCACGGCATTCATCGGCATGCTGCTCGCGGTCCCGGGCGCCGTTCCGCTTCAGCCGTTGGTCTTCGGCACGTTGGGCATTGCGCTGGTGGCAGGCGCTGCTGCCGCCTTCAATTGCCTGGTCGAACAAAAGATCGACGCGGTCATGACGCGTACGCGGCGCCGTCCCTTGCCCCAGGGAACGATTACGACTGCTCAGACGCTCGTCTTCGCCGGGATCATCGGCGGCATCGGCCTGCTCACGCTTTATCAGCTCGTGAACCCGCTAACGATGTGGCTGACCCTTGCAACGTTCGTCGGTTACGCCGTCGTATACACGGTGATTCTCAAGCCACTGACGCCGCAGAACATCGTCATCGGCGGTGCTTCCGGGGCCATGCCCCCGGTACTTGGATGGGCAGCCGTGACAGGCGAAGTCGGCCATGATGCTCTGCTCCTGTTCCTGATCATCTTCGCCTGGACGCCGCCCCACTTCTGGTCTTTGGCGCTCTATCGTCGAGACGAGTACGCGAAGGCGGGCGTGCCCATGCTGCCGGTGACCCATGGCGATCAGTTCACGCGACTTTCCGTGCTTCTCTACACCATCATCCTTTGCGCGGTGACGCTCCTTCCCTTTGCATTCCGAATGAGCGGTCTTGTTTATCTCGTCGCTGCGATCGCCCTCAACGCCATTTATCTCAAGTACGCGATCAAGATCGTCACGCAGTACAGCGATCAATTGGCCCGGCGGGCATTCCGCTACTCGATCCTCTATCTGTCGTTGCTGTTCGCAGCCCTGCTCATGGATCACTATCTTCCATTGTGATGCGAAGATTCTCAGCGTTCCTGCTCGGCACTCTGATCTTCATTGGCGGTTGTTCGCCGAGCGCATTCAAGGCGACCGACATCACCGGTGCCGATTTCGCCAAGGGCTTTGAACTGACGGGTCACGATGGGAATCGCTATACGCTTGATAGCTTCAAGGGCAAGGTCGTATTGATTTTCTTCGGCTTCACGCAGTGCCCTGACGTCTGCCCTTCAGCGCTCTCCCGCTTTGCTTCTGTGGCGCAGGAGTTGGGCGCCGATGCCGATCAGGTGCAAGTGTTGTTCATCTCTGTAGACCCCGAGCGCGATACACCCGAACTGTTGTCCCAGTATGTGCCTGCGTTCAATCCGCGGTTTCTGGGTTTGTACGGAAATGCCGAGGCAACGTCCCGGACTGCGAAGGAGTTCAAAGTGATCTACCAGAAACAGCCCGGGAAAACAGACAACACCTACACGATCGATCACTCTGCGGGCACCTATGTCTTCGACAAGTCGGGACGAGTGCGACTCTTTCTTCGCCACGAGGCAGCGGTCGAAGACGTCGTACACGATGTGCGGTTGCTCTTGAAGCAGTGAGTCTCTGACCCAGGCACGCTCGGGACGCCGGGAAGTATAGGCAGAGACGAAAAGGGCCGGTGCGAACCGGCCCTTTTGATGTCGACTAGACGCCGATCAGGCAGCGAGCGCGGCCATCGCTTCCTTCATCTTGCGCAGCGCACGCTGTTCGATCTGGCGGATACGCTCCGCCGAAACATTGAACTCCGCGGCCAGTTCGTGCAGCGTTGCCGTATCGCCGTCGCGCAGCCAGCGCGCTTCCACGATGCGTCGGCTGCGGGCGTCGAGGGCATCGAGGGCGTTCTTGAGACCTTCGCTGCGTAGCCGTTCGTTTTGCTCGTCTTCCAGCAACTCCAAGGGCTCGTTTCCGGAATCACGCAGATAAGCGATCGGACTGACCCCCTCGCCTTCGTCATCCCCGATGGGTTCGAGGGCGATGTCCTGGCCGCCGAGCCGCGTCTCCATCTCGATGACTTCGGATTTCTTGACGCCGAGATGCGCCGCCATTTCGCCGACTTCCTTGTCCCCCAGCGTGCCGAGGCCCTGCTTGAGGCTGCGCAGATTGAAGAACAGCTTGCGTTGAGCTTTGGTCGTCGCGATCTTGACGATGCGCCAGTTGCGCAAGATGAACTCGTGAATCTCCGCACGAATCCAGTGAATGGCAAAGGACACGAGGCGCACGCCTCGCTCGGGGTCGAAGCGCTTGACGGCCTTCATCAAGCCGATGTTGCCTTCCTGGATGAGGTCGGCCTGGTTGAGTCCGTACCCTAGGTAGCTGCGCGCGATCGAGACTACGACACGCAGATGCGACACGACCAGGGTGCGCGCAGCCTCGATGTCGTCGCGCTCCAGATATCGACGCGCCAGGGCAGTCTCTTCTTCCTGGCTGAGGATGGGAAAACGACCTACCGCCTGGATGTAGCTATCGAGGCTGCCACCAGCGGAGATCGTGGGTAGGGCAACGATACCGTTCATCACTTTGCTCCTTTTCTGCCAGGATGTTAGCACTCTATGCTAGAGAGTGCCAACAACGGCAAAAGTTCGCAAATTCTGATGCGGTTAGTAGCTCGTGGGCCGTCGCAAATCGCGCACCCAGAGATGTCGAGTGGCTGCCGTCCATGCCGCGGTAGCGCCGAGCAGCGCCGACGCGATCACGAATCCTCCGATCCACTCGGGCGGAACGTCGGGCGTTTCAAGTCCGAATCCGTACGCCATCGAGAACTCGGTCAATGGGGGGGCCAACGCGGCGCGGGCTCCCGTCAGAATCGCAAGCGCCGCCACGCCGCCCAAGAAGCCCTGGATCATGCCGAAATAGACGAAGGGGCGCCGAACGAAAGCGTCCGTGGCACCGATAAGGCGAGAAAGCTGGATCTCCTCCCGACGGGCGAGCATCTGCAATCGCACCGTATTGAAGGTCACGGTCAACGCAGCGATGCTGAACAGCAAGGCGAGTACGAGCACGCTCGTTTGCGCCACGCGTACGCCCGTTTCGACCTTGCGGACCCAACCGGAGTCGGCCTGGACCATCTCCACCCCGGGGAGCTTAGCGACGAACTGCCTCACCTCGTCGATTCGGGCGGCATCGTTGTCTTCCAATACGAGGATGAACGCGTCCGGCAACGGATTCTCGGGTAAGGCGTCCAGCACCTCGGCCATGCCGGTCGACTTTCGAAGCTGTTTGGCCGCGTCCTGCCGATCGATGAACCGGACCTCCGTCACGCCGGGGATCGTCTTCAGCTTCGTCTCGAGCCCGCTGACCCGGGCCGCGTCGGCGTTGCGATGGAGAAAGACGGATACTTCCGGCGCACGCGGCAGTTGCGCAACCATTCCCCGGACGAAGTCGACCGCCAGAAACAGTCCGGCGGGTAACGTCAGGGCAATGCCCAGAACCAAAATTTCGAAGAAGGCGGCGAACGGATGCCGCCAATGTCGCCCCAGTGCCGTCCCGACGGCCCCGAGATGGGCCCAGACCCAGGCGCTCACGACGCTTCTCCGAGCAGCATACCGTCCTGAAGTCGAATCCGCCGCGGGGAGAGATGTTCAAGCACGGATTGATCGTGTGTTGCGACGACCACCGTCACCCCTACGGCGTTGAAGCTCAGGAACAAGTCTGCAATCGCGCGGGCGTAATCCGGATCGAGGTTGCCTGTCGGCTCGTCAGCCAAGAGAATCGCCGGCCGGTGAACGATGGCTCGCGCGATGCACAGCCGTTGCTGTTCCCCCCCCGAAAGCGTTACCGGCATGGCCCTTTCCCGATCGAGCAGCCCGACCTTGTCCAGCGCTGCGCGCACCCGCTGCGCGATCGCGTTGCGCTGGAAGAGCGCGATGCGCAAGGGCAGTGCCACGTTTTCGTACACGTTGCGATCGAAGAGCAGGCGGTGATCCTGAAACACAAGGCCGAACTGTCGCCTCAGGTAAGGGAGTTGATGCGACCGCAGCCGACTGGGATCCTCACCGTTGATCAAGACGCGGCCACCGGTCGGATGTTCGATCGCCGACATGAGATTGAGCAAGGTGCTCTTGCCGGCGCCCGAGTGGCCCGTGATGGCGGCCAGTTCCCCCTTGGCGATCGCGATACTCACGTTTTGCAGCGCAGCCTTGCCGCCGGCGTAGCGCTTGTCGACGTGCTCGAATCGAATCATCGGCGCCCCCTCAGGGAGCGACCAGGTTTCGGATCTCGACGCGGATCAGGCCGCGCGTCACTCGAACAAGGCATTGACAAAGGCGCGCGCGTCGAACGGTTGCAGATCGTCCATGCCCTCGCCGACGCCGATAAACCGCAGGGGAACGGGGCGGTCCTTCGCCTTGACCGAGCGCGTATGCGCGATTGCCGCGATCACGCCGCCCTTCGCCGTGCCGTCGAGTTTGGTCATGATGATGCCGGTAACACCGAGCGTGTCGTCGAAGGCCTTCAGCTGAGCGAGCGCGTTCTGTCCGGTGTTGGCATCAAGTACGAGCAGCACCTCGTGCGGGGCGCCGGGCAATGCGCGGTCGATAACCCGCCTGACCTTGCGGATCTCCTCCATGAGGTGCAGCTGTGTCGGCAGACGTCCCGCCGTATCGGCGATCAAGACATCGATATTCCGCGCGGTTGCGGCCTGCACGGCGTCGAAGATTACGGCGGCCGAGTCGCCGCCCTTCTGGGCAATCACGTCCACGCCGTTGCGCTCGCCCCAAACGGCCAGTTGCTCCCTGGCCGCAGCCCGAAAGGTGTCGCCCGCGGCGAGCAGAACGGACATGCCGTCCGCCTGGCAGTAGCGGGCGAGCTTTCCGATCGATGTCGTCTTGCCGGTGCCATTGACGCCGACCATCATGATGACGAAGGGCTTCCGGTCGGCGATCTCGATCGGTCTTTCCAGAGGCGCGATCAGCTCGTAAAGGACATCCTTCAGAGCTGCTCGAAGCTGGCCGGCGTCGGCGAGTTTGTCGCGCTTTGCCTTTTCGCGCAGCGCTGTGATGACGTGGGTGGTTGCGGACACTCCGACGTCGCTCGTGATGAGCAGGTTTTCAAGCTCTTCGTACAGCGATTCGTCGATCTTGGGGTGGCGGCTGAAGAGATCGGTGAGGTCGGTATTCAAGACCTCGCGCGTGCGCTGCAACCCCTGTTTGAGTCGCGCGGCCCAGCCCCCGGTTTCGGGTTTGGCGGGTTCGGCCGGACTCGGAGACTCGCTCGGCGGCGCTTCCTGCAAAGCGGCCTTGTCTTCCTCCTTGCGCCTTGATTTGAGGAAACCGAACATGGTGTTACATTGTCAGACGAAGTTGCCGAAGCGGCGTGGATTCTAGCATGCGATCTTTCCTCATCAGGTGGTTGACCGTCCTCGGTCTCATATCGTTCGTTCCATCGGGCCCCGCGCTCGCTGCCGCATCTGCCGTGCACGAGTATCGGCTCGACAACGGGCTGCGTGTACTCGTGAAGGAAGATCATCGGGCGCCCGTCGTCGTGTCGATGGTCTGGTATGTGGCCGGAAGCATGGACGAGTTCAATGGCACCACGGGCGTCGCCCACGTGCTCGAACACATGATGTTCAAGGGCACACCGAATGTACCGCCGGGCGAATTCTCGCGCCGGATCGCACGGGCCGGCGGACGCGACAATGCCTTCACCTCCCGCGATTACACCGCTTACTTCCAGACGCTGCACCGCGACCAGCTGCCTCTCGCGTTCGAACTCGAAGCCGACCGCATGCAGGCTCTCACCCTCGACAAGGCAGAGTTCGACAAGGAAATTCAGGTGGTCATGGAAGAGCGGCGCTGGCGTACCGACGATCGTCCCGCCGCGTTGCTCTACGAATCGCTCATGGCGACAGCGCTGCAGTCCCATCCCTACCGACATCCGGTCATCGGCTGGATGAGCGATTTGCAAGCCATGAGCGTGGATGATGCGCGCAACTGGTACGACCGCTGGTACGCGCCGAACAACGCGATACTCGTCGTCGTGGGGAATGTTGCCGGTGAGGAGGTGCTGGCACTTGCGAGGAAATATTTTGGCGCGATTCCGACGCGCGTATTGCCGGAGCGCAAACCGCAGCAGGAGGCCGAGCAGCGCGGCATGCGTCGCGTACTGGTCAAGGCGCCGGCCGAATTGCCGTCGATCTACATGGCATTTCGGGTTCCCAAACTGAGCGATCCCGAGAAGGACTGGGAGCCCTACGCCCTTGAAGTGCTCGAAGGCGTGCTCAGCGGACACGGCGCCGCGCGCCTTCCGGCCAGTCTGGTGCGAGGCTCGCGAATTGCGGCATCCGCTGGAGCGGGCTACGACGGTACCGGCCGCGGTCCGGGTTTCTTTATGCTTTCAGCGACGCCCTCCGAAGGGAAGTCGGTGGCGGAGGTCGAGGCAGCACTGCGTGCCGAGATTGCCCGTATCGCGAAGGAGGGCATCTCGGACGACGAGCTTTCGCGAGTGAAGGCCCAAGTCGTTGCATCGCAGGTCTTCGCACGCGACTCCATGTTTGCCCAGGCTCGCCAGATGGGAGCCCTGGAGTCCATCGGTCTCTCGCACCGCGTGATCGATACCTTCGTCGGCCAGATCCGGCGCGTGACGGCGCAACAGGTGCAAGACGTTGCACGTCGCCACTTTGGCGACGAACAGTTGACGGTCGCCGTGCTCGATCCGCAGCCGCTATCGCAAAAGCGACGGGCCGCGCCTCCGGCCGGGGGCAGGCATTGACCGCCGTCGCAGTCTGCAACTCGAAACGCATCCTCGGAAAGCTTCAACGATGACTTCGCTGCTCGATTGCGTCCGTTGGCACCGTCGTTGGTGCGGTCTTCAGATAACGACGCTTGTCCTCGTTTGCCTGCTCGCAGGGCCGGCTCACGCACTGTTGCCGATTCAATCGTGGACGGCCTCGTCTGGCGCTCGCGTCCTGCTCGTGGTCAATAATGATTTGCCCATGCTCGATGTCAGCGTCGATTTCCCTGCAGGTTCCGGATTCGATACGGCCGGAAAGGCAGGTCTGGCAAGCTATACGAACCACCTTATGCGTCTCGGCGCCGGCGGCCTGGGCGAGAACGAGATCTCCCAGCGCGTCGCTGATATCGGTGCGCGTCTGGGCTCCCGGTTCGATGCCGACCGCGCCGGGATTTCGGTGCGGACATTGTCGAACGTGGTTGAGCGCGATCGAGCATTGGAGGTAATGACGAAAGTGCTTCAGTCGCCCGAGTTCCCGGCGGAAGTGCTCGCGCGCGAGAAGGCCCGGGGAATCGCTGGGTTGAAGGAAGCCGACACCAAGCCCGACACCATTGCGAGCCGCACTTTCCGGCAACTCGTCTTCCGAGACCACCCCTACGGGCTGCGTTCCGCAGGAGAAGTCGAGAGTGTGTCGGCGTTGACGCGGGAGGACCTGCTTGATTTCTATCGACGTCACTACGTCGCTGATCGGGCTGTGGTTGCCATCATGGGCGACATCACTCGCGAAGAAGCGCAACGCATTGCAGAGCGGCTGACCGCCGGACTGCCCCGGCAAGGCCGTGGCATCGCGATCAAGCCCGTGGCTAAGCTGGAGCGCAGTGCTTCGGCGGTGCTGCCGCATCCAGCCTCGCAGGCGCACATCCTCATTGGGGCGCCCGGGATACAGCGTGCAAATCCGGATTACTTTCCTCTCTTCGTCGGCAATTACATCCTCGGTGGGGGCGGATTCTCGTCACGCCTGAACGAGGAGGTGCGGCAAAAGCGCGGGCTTGCCTACAGCGTGTACAGTTTCTTCTCGCCGTTGCTGGAGGCTGGCGTGTTCCAGATCGGCCTGCAGACCCGAGGTGACCAGGCAAAGGGGGCGCTCGAAGTCGTGCGAAGCACCTTGAATGAATTCGTGGCCAAGGGCCCCAGCGACCAGGAACTCGACGAGGCAAAGCACAATCTGGTCGGTGGCTTTCCGATGCGCATAGACTCGAACGCCAAGATTCACGAGTATCTTGCGACGATCGGCTTCTACCGACTGCCGCTGACGTACCTCGACGAGTTCGTCGACAACGTGCGCAAGGTGTCGGTCGCCGACATCAGGGCCGCATTCTCGCGTCATGTGCATCCGGATCGCATGGTGACTGTCGTCGTCGGGGGAGGCGTCGAACCGACGGCAGCGCCGTGAATTCCGCCAATCGCGTGCGGATTATCGGAGGCACCTTCCGTAGTCGGATACTGAAGTTCCCCGCGATTCCGGGGTTGCGGCCGTCGCCCGATCGCGTTCGCGAGACGTTGTTCAACTGGCTCGGGCAGGATCTCACCGGGTGCATTTGCTGCGATCTCTTCGCCGGCAGCGGCGCGTTGGGCTTCGAGGCGATCTCGCGCGGCGCGAAGCAAGTCGTCATGATCGAGAGCGACGCACGCGCTTTTCAGGCATTGCGGCAGAATGCGAGCCTGCTCGGTTGCGAGGCCTCCGTGGAACTGCTCCGCCGCGATGCGGTAGAATTCGTGCGCGAAGCCTCGCCAGCATTCGACGTCGTCTTCATCGATCCGCCCTTCGACAGCGGGCTGCTCGAGCGCATCGCACCGGCGCTGCCGCGGCTCGTCAAGCGCGACGGTTTGGCATACATCGAAAGTCCCCGAGGCGTCGTCCTCGAACTGCCTTGGCAACTGCATCGGCAGGGTACCGCGGGACAAGTCACCTACCAACTCTTCCGCCATGGCCAAGAATAAAGTCATCTATCCCGGAACGTTCGATCCGCTGACCCTCGGCCACGAGGATCTCGTGCGCCGCGCTGCCAGTGTGTTCGACGAAGTGATCGTCGCCGTGGCCGACAGTTCGAGCAAGCGACCGTGCTTTACGCCCGATGAGCGCGTGGCGATTGCGCGCGAAGTGCTCGCGCCGTACAAGAACGTAACCGTAATGCGCTTCTCGGGTTTGCTGATCGAGTTTGCAAAGTCCCAGGGCGCGAACGTGATCATGCGCGGGTTGCGAGCGGTTTCCGACTTCGAATACGAGTTTCAGCTTGCCGGCATGAATCGCAACCTTCATCCCGAAATCGAGACGCTGTTCCTCACACCGGCCGAACGCTATCTGTTCATCTCTGCGACGCTTGTGCGGGAGATCGCAATGCTCGGGGGCGATGTCGCGAAGTTCGTGCATCCATCGGTGGTCGAGCGGTTGAAGCTGAAGCTCGGCAAATAGGCGAGACCGCATCATGGCTTTGATGATCACCGACGAATGCATCAACTGCGACGTCTGTGAGCCGGAGTGTCCCAACGATGCGATTTCGCAGGGCGAAGAGATCTACGAGATCGATCCGGGCAAGTGCACCGAGTGCGTCGGACATCACGACGAGCCTCAGTGCCGCAAGGTGTGTCCGGTGGATTGCATCCCCCTCAATCCCGCATTCGAAGAATCCCACGAGCAGCTGTTCGCAAAGTACCTGCGATTGACGGGCAAGGTGCCCGTCGCCTCCGAATCGGATTCGTCGAGTTGAGCGTTTCGCTATAGTTCTACAGTGTCCTGAGTCGGAAACCTTGGCCAGGTGTTTAACCTAGGCGCGGTTTCCTTCGCGTCTGGCGCCGATTTCGACACTCTTGTCGCTGATGAAGTCGGGATAGCGTTCGGCAATGTGTCAGAGAATCTCCGACTCGGGACACTAGCGTTTCTGGCAGCCGGGACAGAAGTAGGTCGCGCGCTGTCCCTGCCGCAGCGTTCGGATCTGCCCTCCGCAGCGACGACATGGCTCCCCTTCACGGTCGTAGGCAAAATACTGTTGCTGGAAGTAGCCCAGGCTGCCGTCGGCGTGGTGCCAATCGCGCAGACTGCTCCCGCCAGCCTGCAGTGCGTCGCGCAGCGTGTCCTTGATCGCGACGACCAGAATTTCGCACCGTCGCAGACTGATGCGCCCGGCGCGCGCTCGGGGATCGATGCCTGCGCGAAAGAGCGATTCGCTGGCGTAGATGTTGCCGACACCGACGACGACGTGCGCGTTCATGATCGTCTCCTTGATGCTCGCACGCCGCCCGCGCAGGCGAATGTGGAGTCCGGTGGCGTTGAAGGCGTCCGACAAAGGTTCCGGGCCGAGGTCTCTCAGGAGGAAGTGCTGGTCCAGACCGTCTTCGACGTAGTGGGCCGAACCGAAACGACGCGGATCCGTGAGCCGCAAGACATCCCTTGCATCCACTTCGATGTCGAGATGGTCATGCTTGCCCGCGGGGCTCGATGCGCCGACGACTTGCAGCGATCCCGACATGCCCAGGTGCAGGATCACGCTGCCGCGATCTAGGTCGACCAGCAGATACTTCGCCCGGCGTCGCAACCGCACGATCGATTGCCCGCGGAGTCGGTGAGCGAAGTCCTCGTCGACGGGCCAGCGCAATCGCCGATCGCGGACCGTCACGGCAGTGATGCGTCGACCGATCAGATGCGGTTCGAGTCCGCGGCGGGTGGTTTCGACTTCGGGCAGTTCAGGCATCGCGTTCGTGGGTGCCTTAACGTTTGCCTAGTGTGTCGGATGCGGGCGCAGTCAGCAGCATCGCTGCCATGCCGGCGTTGAAATGATAGTCGAGGCCCTCGTCGCGTCGATGCAGCACGAGATCGGGCGTTCGCGTCTTGATGCCGATCTCGACCTTGCGGCCGTCACGCAGCTCGATGACGACGTCGGTGGTCGAGCCAGCAGGCGCGGGCTGCGTAGTCACGCTGCTCGCATGTCGCCAGTGCTCGATCCATCGGATGAGATCGTCCTGCGAAATCCCCTCGACGGGCGGCGTGATCTGCCAGCGCGTTCCGTCATGACGCAGGCTCGAAGTTGGCGTCGCTATCGAGACCGGGACCTCCGTTGCAGCGAACATGCGGTGGGCGATGAGCCGCCCGGGGGTGCCGGGGATCGCCGTCGCAGTCCGCGCAGGAACGGCATAGACGGCGTCACCGCTCTTGACGTAGATCTCCTCCGTCACCGTGTTCGTGTTCCCGAACTCGATCAAGTGGCTTTCGAAACGCACACTTGCCCAGGGCTGGTCCAGTCCGTAGCGATCGAGACCTTCTGCAGGCAGTCGGTTCATGGCGCGCAGGCGCGACAGATCGAGCACGCGCGCCAATGCGGTCTCGTCGAGCCTTGCCTTGATCGGTAGCGTCATATGCCATTCGTCGACGAGACGCTGCAGTCTGATCGCGGGGCTCTTGACCCGTTCGAGATCGATGACGCGAATATCGCCGGGCGCGATCGGCACCAGGGCATGGTCACGCTGCGCAGGTTCTTCGTCGGGGCGATGGAAGTAAACCATCATGGCGGCGCCAGCGGCGGCCAGGAGCAGGATGACGTTGAGCAGTCCGCGGGAAGTCATGCTGATTTCGGCGTCAGGCGCGCCTGCGCCACCAGATCAGCGCACCGGTTGCCAGGAGCACTACGGGCACCACGATGAGAAACGCCACGACGATGGCGAGCAGCCCGCCTTTCGACAGCGTGAGCGTGGTGTCGGGTGCGCTGCGGGGCTGGATCGAGATCAGGCGTTCGTCGCCGGCAAGCCAGTTGACGATGTTGACGCCGAGATCCAGGTTACCGCCGTTGCCGAGATACATGTTTGCGAGAAAATGTCCGCTGCCGACGATCACGACCCGCTGCGTCTTCTCCTCGCGCATGCGTTCGAGCGCAACGGCGATTTGTACCGGCCCCGGTGTATCGCGGCTCTTGTCGAATACGATGCGCCCGCCCAGATCGTCGGTTTCGATCCAGCCTCGCGCCGCGACTTCTACGAGCGGGGTGCTGCGCCAGCCGTCGAAGTCACTGACGTTGATCGCGCGCGCAAACGGAAACAGGGTGTTGACTCGCATGCTCTCGAGGACGGGATGGCCGCCGTAGCCACCCGGTGCGGCGACCGACATGACGGGGCGACCGCCGTGCTCGATGGCGTCCGGGTCGACGACGACGCCAGGGCTCAGCACGAGTCCGAAGCGTTCGGCGAGTTCCTGAAGCCCGTTCAGAGGCTCCTGGTCGATCAGCCAAAGCAGGTTGCCGCCGCGCTCGACGTAGCTGACGAGCTTCGCCACTTCTGCCGGGGGGACGTCGATCTGGGGGCTGGCGACGACGAGTACGGAAACGTCGTCGGGTACCTGCGGCGCGATCGCAAGGTTGAGTGCGTTTACGCTCAGGCCTTTGCTCGCCAACTGTTTGCCGAAGTCGCCGAGGTCGTGATTGGCCGCGCCGACAAGGCTGCGTTCGCCATGACCGTCGAGGGACATCACCAGACGCGATTCGGTGCGCGAGAGCCGGATGAGCAGATTGGTGAAATCGAATTCGGATAATGTACTCAGACGTTCGCTGCGTTCCCGATATTCGACGACGAGTTCTCCGTTGACCTGGACGCCGGCCTTCGCGGCAGCCTTTGGCCGCTCGCGTGGATCGATGAAGTTCAGTTGTACATCGGGCTTTGCGCGCTGGTAGCGGGCGATGAAATCGCCGATGTGCTTGCGCAGATCGCCAAGGCGCGGATCGTGCGGCGTCGCGTAAGCCGTGACGACGATGGGGCCGGCGAGCTTGCGCAATACATCGACCGAGGCCGCCGAGAGCGAGTTGCGGCCGGAACTGGTGAGGTCCCACTGGGCGGCATGCTGACGAGCAAGGACGGCGATCAGCGCGGTGAGAACGACCACCAGCACGACGAACGAGCCGTTCTGAGCCAGGTGCCGAAGCCGACTTCGATGTGCCGGTGTCATAGCGCCTGCCCGACCAATCGATCGCGGTCCAGTCGGCGAATGGAAAGTGCGAGGAATGCGGCAATCACTGCGACGTGCCAGACGATGTCCGCGCTATCGATCATGCCGGCGTTGAAGCTTTCGAAGCGGCGTGTGATCGAGACCATCTGCATCAGACTCGTCGGGTCCGGATTGGCCAGGCTGGCCATCCACGATGTCAGCAGGATCCCGAGTGTGAGTACCGCCGCGACGACCGGCTGGCGCGTCGCACTCGAGGAAAAAAGTCCGACGGCGGCGAAGGTTGCCGACAGCAGCACGAAGCCGAGTGTATTGGCGGCAAGAAGACCGATGTCGAGATGCGTCCCGATCGCCAGCGCTGCGCCCATGGTCGTCGCAAGCACCGCCGGGAGGAGCAGGAAGACACACAGTCCGAGGTACTTGCCGAGCACGATCTCGGTCATGGAAATCGGAGCGGACATGAGCAGCGTCATGGTGCGGTTGCGCCGTTCCTCGGCGATGAGACGCATGCTGAGCAGCGGTACTGCCATCATCAGCACCATGGCAGCGGCGGAGAACAGCGGGCCGACGATGAGTTCGGTCGCGCCTGGTGCATTCGCGAGTTGTGCGAGCCGCGGCTGCAGTTCCATGAACGTATCGAGCCGCAGCAGGAAAATCCACGCCAAGACGAGTTGCAGCACGGCGAGCAGTATCCACGCCAGTGGTGACACGAAAAGCGCCCGAAGTTCCTTTCTGGCGAGGATGAGGATCACGAACCGGCCTCGTCCCGAGTCAGTTGAACGAAGACGTCTTCAAGTCGGCTATGTGCCGGCCCGAGTTCATAGAGCCCCCAGTTCTCGTCGGCTGCGCGCTTGACGAGTGCATCGGTCGGGTCGCATTGCGCCTCGCGGCTCAGGAGGAACTGCTGATCGCTCAGGCGATCGACCCGGACCACGCCCGGCAGATCGCCCAATACCGAGGCGGCTGGCGGGCGTCGGAAGGCAACTTGCAGGGCGAGACCCTGAGTGTAGCCTTCGAGCCCCGCGATGGTATCCGAGTAGACGATCCTTCCTTGATGCATGATGTTCACTCGATCACACACGGCCGCGACTTCCGAGAGTATGTGGGTGGACAGAATGACCGAGCGGTTTTGTCCGAGGCTGCGTATGAGGGTGCGGATCTCGCGAATTTGAATGGGATCTAGCCCGACCGTGGGCTCGTCGAGTACCACGATGTCGGGATCATGCAACAGCGCCTGCGCGATCCCCGCGCGCTGTTGGAACCCCTTCGACAGCGTGCCGAGCAGTCGCTTGCCGCAATCGTTCAGGCCGCAGAGGGATTTGACCGATGCCACCTTGGACGCGAGCGCAGCAGCTTCCACTCGATGCAACTGGCCGGCGAGCGTCAGGAACTCGTCGACCGTCAACTCGCGGTAGAGTGGCGGATGTTCGGGCAGATAGCCGATGTGCCGCTTGGCCCGCAGGGGCGATGCTGCGAGGTCGATGCCGCAAATGAGGATCTCGCCGCTCGACGGCGCGAGATTCCCCGTGAGCATCTGCATCGTTGTCGTCTTGCCGGCGCCGTTCGGGCCGAGCAGGCCAAGAACTTCGCCGCGACGCAGGGTCAAATCGATTTCGCGCACCGCCTCGTAGGCGCCGAACTTGCGAAGCAGCTTCCGGGCGTCGATAGTGATCTCAGTACGGGACTCGATGACCAGATCCTTCCGGAGCGCGCTTGTTCAAGCCGGCGAATATAACCTAAACTGTCGGAAACATTGAAGATATGACCTTGTCCCGAGTCCTCGTCAGCATCCTAGCCTGCGCCCTCGCTGCATTCGAATCCGGTTGTGCCCAGGTACCCGAGAAGGGGCAGGCGGCGCAAACCGTCAGTGCGGCAGAAAGCGCGCCCTCCGCGAAGCAGCCCCCCGAGCCTGCGCTGCCCGAGCTGGAACTCACGCCGCAACTGCTCTACCAGCATATGCTCGCCGAGATGGCGATCAATCGGGGCGAACTGGGCCTCGCTGCACAGGCTTATGTGGATCTCGCCCGCAAGACGCGGGATCCACGCATCGCCCGACGCGCAACCGGGGTGGCCGTGCAGGCGCGCCAAGCCGCACTTGCGGTCGAGGCGGCCACGGTATGGCTGCAGTCTGATCCGAATTCGCTGCAGGCGCGCCAGACGCTTGCCTCGATCCTCATCAGCAGTGGCGCGCTCCAGGATGTTCGACCGCATCTGGAGATGTTCCTGGCGACCGATCCCAAGCAGACGCCGCAAGTCTTTCTGCAGCTGAACAACCTTTTGGCGCATCACGCCGACAAGGCGGCGGTTGCCACGTTGATCAAGGATCTCGCGCAGCAATATCCGAAGTCGCCCGAGGCCCATATCGCCGTTGCCCAGGCGTACTGGAATGCCAATCAGCCGGAAGTAGCGGCGGCCGAGGCCGGGCGGGCGCTGGAGCTGCGACCAGACTGGGAATTGGCCGCGCTGTTTCGCATGCAGGCGTTGCAGCGGCGCAGTACTGCCGAGGCCATCGCCTTCGGGCGCAAGTACCTGGCGGCGCATCCGGCGGCAAAAGACATCCGCTTGAGCGTTGCTCGGCTGCTGGTGAACGATCATCGGAACGATGAGGCGCGCAGGGAGATCCAGGCGCTGGTGAAGCAGCATGGACAAGATCCCGCCGTTGCGCTTGCGGCCGGCTTGCTCGCGGTCCAGGCAAGCGACTGGTCGACGGCGGATGTCCAGCTCAAGCGCGTGCTCGAGCTGGATGCAACAGGCGCGAACGTCGATACGGTACGTTTCTATCTTGGACAAGTGAGCGAAGAGCTCAAGAAGACGGCCGAGGCCTTGCAGTGGTATCGCGCCGTGGGCGAGGGCGATCAGTACATTCCCGCGCAGTCGCGAATCGCGACCCTCATCGCGAAGCAGGGCAAGGTGAGCGAGGCGCGCGCGTTGCTGCAGGCGATCCCATCACAGAGTCTTCCCCAGCGCATCCAGCTCGTCCAGGCCGAAGCCGGCATGTTGCGCGACACCGGTGCTTACCACCAGGCTTACGACGTGCTGAGTCAGGCGTCGGAGAAGTATCCGAACACCCCTGAGCTCATGTACGACCTCGCCATGATGGCCGAGAAGACCGATCGGCTCGACGTGCTGGAATCCAATCTGCGTCGCCTGATCGAAATTCGTCCCGACCACGCGCACGCCTACAATGCGCTTGGCTACACCCTCGCCGATCGCACGGACCGCTTCGAGGAGGCTTACCAGTTCATCGACAAGGCGCTCAAGCTCGCGCCGGAAGATCCTTTCATCCAGGACAGCATGGGATGGGTTCTTTATCGCCTTGGGCGGCTGCAGGAGGCCCGAAGCTATCTGGAGAAAGCATACAAGCGCCGCCCCGACCCGGAAATCGCTGCGCACCTCGGGGAAGTTTTATGGGCTCTGGGCCGCCGCGATGAGGCGCGACGCATGTGGCAGTCGGCGCTCGCCGAGCATCCCACCAACGAAACGGTGCTTGCGGTCATCAAGAAGTTTCTGCAGTGATGGTTCGGCGCTGGTCGGCGTCGTTTGCGCTTTCGGCTGTCTTGCTGCTCGGTGCCTGTGCCGAGATGCCCTCGTTCTTCCGGGATACGGAGCAAGGCAATCCGCAGGCGTTCGAAATGCAGGGTCGGATGTACGTTCGATATGGCGCCCAGGCATTCTCCGGTACATTGCGCTGGACCCATTCCACAGAGCGCGACGAAGTCTGGCTTGGCGGTCCGCTCGGACAAACCGGCGCTTACATCGTACGTGACGTGAGCGGCGCGGCCCTGACGACGGCAACCCAGCAGACGTACCGTGCAATGAGTATCGAATCCCTGACGCGCGACGGCCTCGGCTGGAGCTTTCCCTTGGTGGACCTGAGCTACTACGTGCTGTCCGCCGTGCCCCCCGGAGCCGGGACCCCGGAGCGAATCTCAGGCGAGCGCGCATGGCGTGTCGTACACGGCGGCTGGACTGTGCAGGGGACGCCTCGCGAGGCTGCGAACGACGCGACCGCACCGCCAGCCCGGTTGACACTCGCCCGGGAGGATGTCGAGATACGCCTCGTCGTCGATCAATTGCAGCGTCCGCAATGAGGCGTGCATCCGCTGCCTGGAGACGATCGGCTTGAGCCTCGAGGACGATCCCGACCAATGGTATCCGGCACCGGCGAAGCTCAATTTGTTTCTGCATGTCGTGGGTCGGCGTCCGGACGGGTACCACGAACTCCAGACCGTCTTTCGGTTCATCGATCGCTGCGATCGGCTACAGGTTCGCCTGCGCACCGACGGCGCCATCATGCGGGTCAACGAGATCGAAGGTTTGACGCCCGAACAGGATTTGGTCGTGCGTGCGGCGCGCAGCCTCCAGACGCGATTCGGCGTGAGCGCCGGAGCGGAGCTTCGCCTGGAGAAGCACCTGCCGATGGGCGGCGGGCTCGGCGGCGGAAGTTCCGACGCCGCCACCGTGCTCATCGTGTTGAATCGGCTGTGGGGGCTGGATCTCCCCGTCGCTGAACTGGCGGCGTTGGGATTGGAGCTTGGCGCAGATGTGCCAGTATTCATCCGCGGCAACAACGCGTTCGGCGAAGGGGTAGGCGAACGGCTTACGCCCATCGAGCTTCCGCCGGCGTGGTATGTCGTGCTCGTCCCGTCCGTTTCGGTGCCGACTGCGCGAGTCTTTGGCGATCCCGCGTTGACACGAAACTCGAATCGAATCACAATGTCGGCCTTTTTCGCGGGGGGGGTGCGGAACGATCTGGAGCCGGTCGTTTGCCGACTTTACCCAGCGATTAAAGACCATCTGGAGTGGCTGCGGCGGCACGGGCCTGCGTGGCTGACGGGGAGCGGAGCATGTGTCTTCGCGGCCTTCGGCCAGGAGCAGCAGGCCCGTGAAGTTTTTTCTGCACGGCCGCCGCACATGCAAGGGTTCGTCGCACGAGGGCTGGATGCTCATCCTCTGCGAAGGATGATATTGGGGAGTCGCCAAGCTGGTTAAGGCACCGGATTTTGATTCCGGCATGCGAAGGTTCGAATCCTTCCTCCCCAGCCAGTGCTAGACGAGGTCGCCCCCGGGCGGCAGGTGTAGTTCGGTAGCATCAACGGATCGAGATAGCGTCCCGTGGGAAGCAACATCCTCTCCAGTGCCCAGCTTCACAAGATTGCCGGTACCACCGACTATGAGCGGATGATGGTATTTACCGGCAATGCCAGTCCGAGCCTCGCAGAACACGTCGTGCGCTCGCTCAACATGCCGCTGGGGCGAGCCACGGTCGGCCGGTTCTCCGACGGCGAAGTGATGGTCGAAATTCTGGAAAACGTCCGCGGCAAGGATGTTTTCGTCCTGCAGTCGACCTGCACGCCGACCAACGATCACCTGATGGAACTGATCGTCATGGTCGATGCCCTGAAGCGATCCTCCGCCGCGCGGGTCACCGCAGCCATCCCTTACTTCGGGTACGCCCGTCAGGATCGACGGCCGCGGTCTGCCCGGGTGCCGATTACAGCCAAGGTCGTCGCCAACATGCTCACCAGCGTGGGCGTGGATCGAGTGCTCACGATGGACCTGCATGCCGACCAGATCCAGGGTTTCTTCGATATCCCGGTCGACAACATCTACGCCACGCCGATCCTGCTCGCCGATCTCTGGAAGAAAAACTACCAGGATCTCGTCGTCGTTTCGCCGGACGTAGGCGGCGTGGTGCGTGCGCGGGCGACAGCCAAGCGGCTCGAAGCCGATCTCGCCATCATCGACAAGCGCCGCCCGCGTCCGAACGTCGCAACGGTCATGAACATCATCGGCGAAGTGCAGGGCCGCACCTGTGTCATCGTCGACGATATGGTCGATACCGCCAACACCCTGTGTGAAGCCGCTCGCGCACTGAAGGATGCCGGTGCAGCACGCGTCGTGGCGTACTGTACCCACCCCGTGCTTTCCGGGCAGGCGGTGCAGCGCGTCAGCGCCTCGGTATTGGACGAACTCGTGGTGTGCGACACCATTCCCTTGAGCGAGCCTGCCAAAGCGTGCGGTCGCATTCGGGCCCTGAGTATTGCAGAACTGCTGGCGGAGACGATGCTGCGTATCAGCAGCGAACATTCCGTCAGCTCGTTGTTCGTCGAGTAGCGATCGGATCCCCGAACCCGGCGACAGCGGACCTTTTGGAGACGCAGCATGAAGATCGAAGTTACCGCCTTTCCTCGCAGCACCAACGGTACGGGACCGGCGCGGCGCATGCGTCGCACGGGTCGTGTTCCGGGTGTCGTGTATGGCGCCGGCAAGTCATCGCAAGCCATCGAACTCGACCATAACGCGCTTGCGCGGCACCTGAAGCTCGAAGCGTTCCACGCTTCCATTCTCGACATCTCGGTCGAGGGGGCCCGCGAGAAGGTGCTTCTGCGCGACGTCCAGATGCACCCGTGGCGAGCCGAAGTCCTGCATGTGGATTTTCAGCGTATCGCGGCCGACCGCAAGATTCACATGAAGGTGCCCCTGCACTTCGTGAATGCGGATACCTGCCCGGCCGTCAAGGAAGGCGGGGTGGTGGGTCACGTGATGAACGATATCGACGTGCAGTGCCTGCCTGACGACCTGCCCGAGTTCATCGAGGTCGATTTGAGCAAGCTCGATCTTGGTCAGTCCATTCACGTCGCTGAACTTGGCGTTCCGGGCGGCGTCGAACTCGTCCCCCGGCTGCGTCAGGACAATCCGGTGGTCGTGACGGCGACGTTGCCGCGCGCAGCAGTGGCCGAAGAGCCTGCAGCTGCAGCTGCAGCCGCGGCGCCGGCTGCAGCTGCACCGGCCGGCGGCGACAAGAAGTAGGCCGTCGATTCGACGCATTCGTGACCGAGCGCGAAGCTCGCGTCACGGCGGGCCCGTCAGGCTTCAGCATGGCGGGCCTTTTCGTCTGCGGTTCCTTGGTGGGTGGTGGGTGTCAGTCGCGGTACCGGTTGCAGCATGCTCGTCGGGCAACCCGCATCCGGTTTGGGTCTTCCTCCTTGGACGTGATCGTGCGGCCATGAAACTCGTCGTCGGGCTCGGCAATCCGGGCAGGAAATATCAGGCCACGCGGCACAATGCGGGGTTCTGGTGGGTCGAGCGGCTCGCCGAGCGTTGTGGTGTCTCCTTGCGTGCCGAAGCGCGATTTCATGGCTTGACGGCACGCCTTGCACCGCCGTCCGCGCATGTCTGGCTGTTGCTGCCGGAGACCTTCATGAACAATAGCGGGCGCGCCGTGGGCGCATTTGCCTCCTTTTACCGCATCGCTCCGGAGGAGATCCTCGTCGTTCACGACGAACTCGATCTGCCGCCGGGGGCTGCCAGGCTCAAGAAGGGCGGGGGCGCGGGCGGTCACAATGGCGTGAGCGATATCGCAGCACATCTGGGTGCCAAGGATTTCTGGCGTCTGCGCATCGGCATCGGCCATCCGGGCGTGCGCGATCAGGTCATCGATTATGTGTTGTGCCCACCGCGCTCCGACGAGCGCAAGGTGATCGACGAATCGATCGAACGCAGTCTCGAACTCTGGCCGCTGCTGGCAGAGAGCAATATGGAAGTCGCAATGCACAAGCTACACACGAAGGGAACGTCGGCATGAGCCTCAAATGCGGAATTGTCGGTTTGCCGAACGTCGGCAAGTCCACGTTGTTCAATGCTCTGACCAAAGCCGGCATCGCGGCGGAGAATTATCCCTTCTGCACCATCGAGCCGAACGTCGGCATCGTCGAAGTGCCCGACGCTCGTCTCGCGCAGCTTGCGGCCATCGTCGACCCCGAGCGCATCGTGCCTGCCGTCGTCGAGTTCGTCGATATCGCGGGCCTCGTCGCGGGCGCCTCGAAGGGTGAGGGGCTGGGCAACCAGTTCCTCGCCAATATCCGCGAAACCGATGCCATTGCACACGTAGTGCGCTGCTTCGAGGATTCGAACGTGATTCACGTTGCAGGGCGTATCGATCCGGTCTCCGACATCGAGACCATCGATACGGAACTGGCGCTGGCCGATCTTGCAACCGTCGAGAAGCAGTTGCAGCGATACAGCAAGCTGGCCAAGGCCGGTGGCGACAAGGAGGCACAGCGGCTGGTCGCGGTGCTGGAGAAGTGTCGCGTGCAACTCGATCAGGCCAAGCCGGTGCGCGCGCTGGATCTCTACGAGGAAGAGAAGGTGATCCTCAAGCCGCTTTGTTTGATTACGGCAAAGCCCGCGATGTACGTCGCAAACGTGAAGGAAGGCGGCTTCGAGAACAATCCGCTGCTCGATGCCGTGCGTGAACACGCCCGGTCCGAGGGGGCGCCCGTCGTCGCCGTGTGTGCTGCGATCGAAGCCGAGATCGCCGACATGGCGGACGAAGACAAGGCCGTCTTTCTCGCGGACATCGGGATGGACGAGCCTGGGCTCGATCGCGTCATTCGTGCCGGATTTTCGCTGCTCGGCTTGCAGACCTATTTCACGGCCGGCGTGAAGGAGGTCCGCGCGTGGACGGTGCGTATCGGCGCCACAGCCCCGCAAGCCGCAGGGGTCATCCATACCGACTTCGAACGAGGCTTCATCCGCGCCGAGGTGATCGGCTACGACGACTATATCGCCGCCAAGGGCGAGCAGGGCGCGAAGGAAGCCGGCAAGATGCGCCTCGAAGGCAAGGAATACGTGGTGCGCGACGGGGACGTCGTGCACTTCCGCTTCAACGTCTGACCCCGCGGGTAATTGTGCCAGGCACAGGTGTTTGCCGCGCGGCGATCCACTGATGCACGATGAGTCTGTCATCGCCGCTGAATGACCGCGTCGCCCGGCTTGACCATCATGCAGCATGATCGCTGTTCCGGATGACCGAATCCGCTTCGGGGACTCGCTTCGCGAGCGGCCCGGCAACATCGTCGGGCCCGTGATCCCGGGCGAAGCTGGGACGTTGATGCTGGCGCTGCAGCTGAAGTTCGAGGAGAGCGAATATTGGCCTCCCGAGCAGATGCGCGAGCATCAGCTACGGCAAGTCGCGAGCCTCGCCGTACACGCGCACGAATTCTCCCCCCGTTTGCGCAGCCGCTTCGATCGAGGGAACACTTCCGGTTCGACAGTTCAAAGTCGCCAAGGGGTCTACGTGCGACTTGTCCTCGCGGAATGGGCGAAGATACCGTGATATTCCGGCCTTCATCGGCCTATGACGGCGACCGAAGCCACGTATAAAACTGTCCTTGAGTCTGGAACCGCACATGAGCCCACGATGAGTCATCGTTTTGTGGGCGCCTGTGCCATGCGTCGAGCGACGGGTTGCGCCTTGGGCGTCTCTGTCCATCGACAGAGCTTGGAGCAATGACTGAAGACACCCTAACAACCGAGGTCCGCCGCGAATCGTGGCTCGACGCCTTTTCGCGCTATCGCTCGGCACTCGGCGTGAGTCCGAGTGACGCGCGGCGGCGACTGGCTTACCTGGATGCACTCCTTTACGATTGCTGGCGCCTGGGCGAGCGGGTCATCCTGGTCTGGTGCAGTACGGGGAGAGACATCGCGCTGCTTTGCTTTCCCCACTTCGCGCTCGCCGAGTATGTTTCCGGGGTGCGACGAATCGAAGGCGAGACGGCGCCGGCTGCCTACATCGATTCCCTCGTCACACGCGCCAAGCATGTCGATTGCACCCGCTTTCAGGAGATCGCACACAAACTCGGCGTCGACCCGATCGTCCTGCCCCTGCCGTTCGACCCGAGCCGTGAACTAGGCGCAGAACTCGTGGATGCACTGATACGCCGCTACAGCGTATCGCTGTTTCACGATCGTGCCGTGGTGCTCCTGGATATCGTCGGCTTCTCGACCTACGAACCCATCGAGCAGGCTACCCTGCTCAACAGTCTCTCGTATTCCATCAATGCCGCCTACGACAAGCTGTCGGGCAAGGACGGGCGCATCCAGTTCGCGCGCAGCCCCACCGGCGATGGCTTCTACGTATGGAACCGGTCGGCGGACGAGCAGGGCAACATTCAGCTCTACAAGCTGATGCTGCTGTTGCTGGCCGACAACGCGCTGGCGCGTGCGAAGGCGCGGACCCGGGCCGTACCCGAGCTGCGCTCCGGCTTTCACATCGGGGAACATTACGAATTCTTCCAGCCTGAGGGCCTGTCCCCTTCGCTCACGAGTTACCTGGTCGGGCAAGTGACGATCGATCTTGCCCGCATGCTCGATCAAGCCATGGCGGGTCAGATCGTCATCGGGGATTTTCCGCAGCCGAGGCTCGAAAGTGGTGAGCAGGTCGAGTCGGCGGCCGACTTCGTCTCGCGGATGCAGCGCGAAGTGACGGATCTCGCCGGGATCCGGCTTGCGAGTGAGCATGTGCGCGACATCCGTTGCTACCTGACCGGGCCGTTGCGACCCGACGGCGCCTACGGCATTTCTCGCTACGGCGGCATCGACAAGCACGGCATGCTGCGCTGGATGTTCAATGCGAAGATCAACATCCATCGCCATGATGCTTCGCCGATTTATCTCGGCATCCGCGATGCGGAGGTGCGCGGGTTCAAGGTCGAGAAGTACCGATAGGCGCTCGGGCCGACGGGCCGAGCGTCGGTGCCTGGACGGCCCGAACATACGCTCGCCAAGCACGATCGGACTTCGAGTCGATATCGGGATCCGGTCGACAGCGGGCACCAAGCTGAATATCATCGGCTCCATTCGCAAGACGGTTTTCCGGCCGGCACGACGCCGTCGTGTCTCGGGACGTTTTTGCAATGATCAATTTCATCGACGGGAGCAGTTATGGGACGAGGCGACGCACGTACACGCAAGGGCAAGATCTTCAAGGGCAGCTACGGCAAGACGCGTCCCCGCGGCTTGAAGAAGCCTGGGACGGCGGCTGCGCCGGCCAAGAGCCCGGCGCGCAGAGGGTCCTGAGCTTCTCCATGAGCGGCACGCGATGAATCCCCTTCATCGCGTGTTCAGGCCTTCCTGATCGGAGGGCTGTCGGCGCTCTGCGGCAAGAGCGTCCGGCGCAGGACAGTGCGTCCTTCCTAGCGTTTCTTCCCTACCATCCACACGCCCGCGAGAACGAGCGCCGCTCCGGCAATTTGAACGAGCGTAATCGTTTCACCGAGGACAAAAGCTGCCAATACGATGGTCGACACGGGCCCGATCGAACTCGTGATCGACGCCCGGTTGGTGCCGATGCGGCGCATTCCCTCCGCCATGGCCCACGTCGGCAAGACGGTGCAAAGGATGGCCATCATCGCCCCATACGCGTAGACGGGCAGCGGCAGGTCGAGGGCTGTCACGTCGCGTATGAGTACGAATTGGACGATGACCAGCAGGCTTGCGGTGCCGGATGCGTAGGCGGTGAATCGCGTCGAGCCGATGCGGGGAATCAGGGCGCCGCTGCCGAGCAGGTAAGCCGCGAACGTGAGGGTGCTGCAGAATACGAGTACGCTCCCGACGGCGAGGTCGAGCGGCTCCTCGCTGACTGCCAGCGAGTTGCCGAGTACCAGCAGGATGCCGCCGTAGGTCAGCGTCAGTGCAATGATGTGCTCGCGTCTGACTCGTTGGCGAAAGATGAGCGCCGAGAGCAGCACGACGATCGTCGGCGTGAGATAAAGCAGCAGCCGCTCGAGTGTCGCCGGAACGAAGATGAGCCCCATGAACGACAGCAGGCTCGACATGTAGTAGCCGAGAAATCCCAGCCCCAGCAACATCCCCCAGTCGGCGCGGGCAATCGGTGTCGCTGCGCGGCTGGCAGCCCATCCCATGACGATGAAGAAGGGCAGCGAAAACGCCATTCGCAGCATCATCAGTGTGACGGCGTCGACCCCATAGGGATACGAGAGCTTGATCAGTATGCCTCGACCGGAGAATCCGATCGAGGCGATCAGCACCAGACCGACGCCGACGAGATCCGCGCGCGCCGTGCCGGCGGTATCGTTCGTCATCAGCGGCGGCGATTGCCGCCTCCCAGGATCGACCCGAGTACGCCCCGCAGGATTTGCCGGCCGACTTCGGAGCCTACGGCGCGTGCAGCGCTCTTGGCGGCGGCTTCGAGAATGCCTTCGCGCTGGCGACCAGCCGCTTTTCCGCTGCCGCCGCCTGCACCGCCGAACAGTCCGCCGAGTCTGTCGAGAAGCGAGCCCTGCGAGACCGCTTCGCCCGGGGCGGCGGCCACGTTGCCTTGGCCCGCATTGAGTTTTTCGTAGGCTGATTCCCGGTCGACCACCGCCTCATAGTGACCCGCGATGGGGGAGGCTGCGACCGCCGCGCCGCGCTCATCGACCGACATAGGCCCGATGCGACTGGCTGGCGGCAGGATCAGCACGCGGTCGACGATGCTCGGTGTTCCCTTCTCGTCGAGAAACGAGACGAGCGCTTCGCCGACGGCAAGTTCCGTGATTGCCTTCTCCACGTTGATCTTGGGATTTGAGCGCATCGTCGTCGCGGCCGTCTTGACGGCCTTTTCGTCGCGCGGCGTGAAGGCACGCAGGGCATGCTGTACGCGGTTGCCCAACTGGCCGAGGACCGTTTCTGGAATATCGAGCGGATTCTGCGTCACGAAGTAGACGCCCACGCCCTTGGAGCGCACGAGTCGCACCACCTGCTCGATCTTGTCGAGCAGCGAAGCCGGCGCATCGTTGAACAGCAGATGCGCCTCGTCGAAGAAGAACACGAGTTCGGGCTTTTCCGCATCGCCCTTCTCCGGCAGGTTTTCGAACAGTTCGGAGAGGAGCCAGAGCAGGAAGGTTGCATAGACCTTCGGTGAATTGAGGAGCTTGTCGGCCGCCAGGATGTTGATGTTGCCCCGGCCGTCTGCGCTGGTCTGCATGAGATCGGCGATGTTCAGGGCCGGTTCGCCGAAAAATTTCGCGCCACCCTGATGATCCAGTTCAAGCAGACCGCGCTGGATGGCGCCGATGCTCGCCGCGGAGATGTTGCCGTACTGGGTGGTGAGCTCGCTCGCGTTGTCGCCGACGAACTTGAGCATGGCGCGCAAGTCCTTGAGGTCGATGAGCAGCAGCCCGTTGTCGTCGGCGATCTTGAAGGTTGCCGTGAGTACGCCTTGCTGAGTGGCGTTGAGATTGAGCATGCGCGAGAAGAGCAGCGGTCCCATCTCGGACACCGTCGCGCGGACCGGATGTCCCTGCTCGCCGAAGACGTCCCAGAACACGATCGGACATGCGCGAAACTCCAGGGGCGGCATCCCGAGAGCCGTCATTCGCTGCGCGATTTTCGGATGGTCCTTGCCCGGGGCGCCCATGCCGGACAGATCGCCCTTCACATCGGCCATGAATACCGGTACGCCGATGTTGCTGAAGGATTCGGCCAGGCGCTGCAGCGTTACGGTCTTGCCCGTGCCGGTAGCGCCGGCGATCAGGCCGTGGCGATTCGCCAGTGCCGGCAAAAGAAATACCTCGGAACTCCCCTTGCCCACCAGCATCGGTTCTGCCATGACCGCTCCCCGTGTTAAAATTTTCATTATATCAATCGACTATATGCATTCTACGGCGCGCTTGGGCGGCGTCGTGGTGTGTAACGTCATTTTTTCTGGAAGACGCCATGGCAGGTCACAGCAAATGGGCCAACATCAAGCATAAAAAGGCTGCCGCGGATGCGAAGCGCGGCAAGGTCTTCACCCGTCTCATCAAGGAAATCACCGTGGCATCCCGTCTCGGTGGGGGCGACGCCAATTCCAACCCGCGACTGCGCATGGCGATCGACAAGGCGCAGGAACAGAACATGCCCAAGGACAACATCGAGCGCGCGATCAAGCGCGGCACGGGCGATCTGGACGGCGTGAACTACGAAGAGATCCGCTACGAAGGCTACGGCACCGCGGGCGCAGCGGTCATCGTCGACTGCCTTACCGACAACCGCGCGCGCACCGTCGCCGAAGTGCGTCACGCCTTTACCAAGCATGGCGGCAACCTCGGGACGGACGGCTCGGTCGCATTTCTGTTCAAGCACTGCGGTCAGTTCATATTCGCGCCCGGGACCAACGAAGAAAAGCTCATGGAAGCCGCGCTCGAAGCCGGTGCCGAGGACATCGTTACGAACGACGATGGCAGCATCGAGGTCGTCAGCGCGCCGACCGAATTCATTACCGTCCAAAGCGCACTCGAGAAGTCCGGTTTCAAGGCCGAACTCGCTGAAATCACGATGAAGCCGCTCAACGAAACCGCCATGGTGGGCGACGACGGCGCGAAGATGCAGCGTCTCCTCGATGCGCTCGAAGGTCTCGACGACGTGCAGGATGTTTACACGACCGCCGTGATCGACGAGTAGTGACGGCGTTGTTTTTGGAATCGCCCCGGTCGTCGCTGCATTGCAGGCGTTGCCGGCAATGCTACGCCCGCATCAGGGTGCCGATCGTGCACGGACGCCCGTGCGGACAGCGACTCTGAACGCGCGCGCGCAGACCGAGCCGGTGGCGACCGTCGCCGCATTCGCCCCGGTACTATTCGTCGTCCTCTGGAGCAGCGGGTTCGTCGGCACGAAGATCGGGTTGCGCGATAGTCCGCCGCTTACGCTGCTCACCATGCGTTTTGCCGGTGCGGCGATCCTGCTTGTCTGCCTTGCGTGGTACTTCAAGGTGCGGTGGTCGCGCGATCCGCGAACCGTCGCACACCTCCTCGTCGCGGGAATGCTCATCCATGCGGGGTATGTGGGGTTCTCCTTCGAAGCCAACGCGATGGGCATGCCGGTCTCGATTTTGTCGCTGATCGGCGTATTGCAGCCCGTACTCACGGCGCTAGGCGCCGCATGGTTGCTGCAGGAGCGGGTCGGTATCCTGCAATGGATCGGTTTCGCGCTCGGATGCGCCGGTGTCGCGCTGGTACTGCTCGATCGCGTAGCGTTCGTACCGACCCTGCCGATGGTAACGTGTGCATTCGCGTCGACTGTTGCGCTGACCGTAGGCACCCTTTATCAGAAGCGCTACTGCGCCGACACGGATCTGCTCTCGGGGACTGCCATGCAGCTGGCTGCGGCTACCATAGTGGTCGGCGTGATCGGGACGATGCGCGAGACGCCGCCCGTCGATTGGCAGCCCAGCTTCCTCGCCGCACTCGTCTGGCTGACGATCGTCAATTCGGTCATTTCCACGCTGATGCTCTATTGGCTCATCCGTCGTGGGGCTGCATCCCGGGTGACCAGTCTCTTCTACCTTGTCCCCGTAGCGACCAGTATCATGGGGTACATCCTGGTGGACGAAGCGTTCGGACGCTACTTTCTGGTGGGTGCCGTGGTGACGATTTGCGGCGTGATGCTTGCGTTGCGTGCGCGCGGTTCGCGCGCCGGCGGGTGTTGAAACGAGCTGATGCCATGACCATTCGTATCCTCGGCATCGATCCCGGCTTGCGCGTGACCGGCTACGGCATCGTCGATCGTGACGGCAATCATCTCACCTACGTCGCGAGCGGGTGCGTCCGATCGGAAGGCACCGAACTCCCCGTGCGGCTCAAGCACATCCTCGACGGATTGAGCGAAGTGATTGCCCGCCACGGGCCGCACCAGGTGGCCATCGAGCAGGTGTTCGTGAACGTGAACCCGAAATCGACCTTGCTGCTCGGGCAGGCTCGGGGCACGGCGATCTGTGCGGCGGTTCTCAGCGGACTACCGATCGCCGAGTACACGGCCTTGCAGATCAAGCAGGCGGTCGTCGGCAAGGGGCATGCCGCGAAGGATCAGGTGCAGGAGATGATCCGGCGCCTGCTCGGATTGGCTGCGGCTCCGGGAACAGATGCGTCGGATGCGCTTGCCTGCGCCATCTGCCATGCGCACGGCGGCCAGGGCATGGGGGCATTCGCCACGACGGGATATCGCGTACGCCGCGGCCGCCTCGTATGATACTCACTGACCGGTAGGAGCAACATCGACGTGATCGGACGGCTCACTGGCGTGCTGTTGGAGAAGAATCCGCCGCAGATCCTCGTCGACGTCGGCGGGGTTGCGTACGATGTCGATGTGCCGATGAGCACGTTCTACAACCTGCCGCAGACGGGCGGGACGGTCACGCTGCATACTCACCTGGTGGTGCGCGAGGATGCCCATCTGCTGTTCGGCTTCGGCACCGAGGCGGAGAGGCATGCATTTCGCCAACTGCTGAAGATCAGCGGTGTCGGCGCGCGCACGGCGTTGTCGGTGCTCTCGGGTCTGTCCGTCGTCGACCTGCAGCATGCGGTAGCCTCCCAGGATGCCGGACGACTCGTGAAGATCCCCGGCATCGGCAAGAAGACCGCCGAGCGTCTGTTGCTCGAGCTGCGCGACAAGCTCGATGCGAGCGGTGCGGCCGGCTCGCCCGTGGCAACGGCAGCCTCGACGAGCAGCGATGTCCTGAACGCCTTGCTTGCGCTGGGCTACAACGACAAGGAGGCCGCGTGGGCAGTGAAGCAGATCGATGCTGCACTGCCTGTGGGCGAGGCGATTCGGCAGAGTCTCAAGCTGCTGTCCAAGGGGTAGCCCCGATGGGTCCGCAGGCGGTGCGATGCGCTGGTCGCGCGGCCTGACGCGGCCTACAATGCTTCGCCATGATCGAACCCGACCGTCTCGTCACCGCCGCCAAGCTTTCCGGTCAGGAAGAGGCGCTCGAACGCGCGTTGCGGCCCCGCTCGCTCACCGACTACGTCGGCCAGCGCAAGGTGCGCGAGCAGCTGGATATCTTCATCGAGGCCGCCCGCCGGCGCAAGGAGCCGCTCGATCACGTGTTGCTGTTCGGTCCGCCCGGATTGGGCAAGACGACGCTCGCGCACATCGTGGCCCGCGAGATGGGTGTGAACCTGCGCCAGACCTCCGGACCCGTGCTGGAGCGGGCCGGCGATCTCGCCGCGCTGCTTACCAATCTCGAGCCGATGGACGTGTTGTTCATCGACGAGATCCATCGCCTCTCGCCTGTGGTCGAGGAAATCCTCTACCCCGCATTGGAGGATTACCAGATCGACATCATGATCGGCGAGGGGCCTGCCGCGCGCTCGGTCAAGCTCGATCTTCCGCCGTTCACGCTCGTGGGCGCGACGACCCGAGCCGGCATGCTGACCAATCCCTTGCGGGATCGATTCGGTATCGTCGCTCGACTCGAGTTCTACACCGATGAGGAGTTGTGCACCATCGTGGGCCGCTCGGCGGGTCTGCTGGACGTGCAAACCGACCCGGCGGGGGCCGCGGAAATCGCGCGCCGTTCCCGCGGCACGCCGCGGATCGCCAATCGGCTGCTGCGTCGCGTGCGCGATTACGCCCAGGTGAAGGCGGATGGCGTGGTGACGCGCGAGGTTGCAGACGCCGCACTGCGCATGCTGGACGTCGATCCGCTGGGTTTCGATCTGATGGATCGCAAACTGCTGCTGGCGGTGATCGAGCGGTTCTCGGGCGGGCCCGTCGGGCTGGACAATCTCGCGGCCGCGATCAGCGAGGAGCGCGATACGATCGAAGACGTGCTCGAACCCTACCTCATTCAGCAGGGCTATCTGCAGCGCACGCCGCGTGGCCGCATTGCGACCCCGAGTGCGTATCGACATTTCGGCATTACATTGCCGCGCACGCATGCCACGCCCGAACTTTGGGACGAGCAGGCACCCAGGTAGCCCGGTCGACCGACGTGCAGCGAAAATTTTCGAAGATCCGTAACCCGAAGGGCGGGCTCGGGCGTTTGAGGCAGGAACGCGTGGCTGCCCCGCCGTGGAGCACGCCGCGGCCCGTATGCTGACGCCATGACCTTGGACACTCGCCCACCGACCGATTGCTACCGACACACGCAGCGTGTGTACTGGGAAGATACCGACGCCGGCGGCATCGTCTACTACGCGAACTACCTCAAGTTCCTGGAGCGAGCGCGTACGGAGTGGCTACGGTCGCACGGATATGACCAAGGCGAGCTGGCGCGCGGCGAGGGAGTCGTCTTCGTGGTGCGTTCGGTGAATATCGAATTCCTTCGTCCAGCACGACTCGATGACCTGATCGTGGTGCGCGTCGAAAGCGTCGAGCCCGGCGCGAGTGTCGTGCGCCTGCGACAGACCATCGAGCGCAAAAGTGAACGCATCGTGAGTGCGGACGTCAAACTCGCCTGTGTTAAGCTAGACGCGCTTCAGCCGGTTCGCATACCCGCGGCTTTGCGCGCGATCCTAATCCGCCGGCCGCAGCCGTTCGAAGCGGTCCAGACGACAGCCATCTCTCGGTCCCAAGAAAAAACGCAATGAACGTCGGCACGCAGGACCTCTCCATCCTTCATCTGATTGCGAACGCTAGTCTGCTCGTCCAGTTGGTCATGGCCGGGCTGCTGCTCGCTTCTCTATTCTCCTGGTACTACATCTTCCGCAAGGTAATCGGTCTGCGCCGGGCCAATCAGCAGTGCGACCAGTTCGAGAAGGACTTCTGGTCCGGCGGCGATCTCAACGAACTCTACCAGGCTGCCGTGAATTCACGGCACGGTTCCGGCGGTATGGAGCGGATTTTCGAGGCCGGGTACCGCGAATTCACCAAGCTGCGCAAACAGCCAGGGCAGGATATCGCTCCGGTGATGGAGGGCACGCGACGTGCGATGAAGGCCACGTACCAGCGCGAGCTCGAATTCATGGAGTCGCATCTGTCGTTCCTGGCTTCCGTCGGTTCGGTGTCGCCGTATGTGGGATTGTTCGGAACCGTATGGGGCATCATGAATTCCTTCCGCGGGTTGGCGAACGTCGCACAGGCAACGTTGGCCCAGGTCGCTCCCGGCATCGCGGAGGCGCTGGTGGCTACAGCGATGGGGCTGTTCGCCGCGATCCCCGCAGTGGTGGCATACAACCGCTTCGCAGGTGACGTGAACCGGCTCGCCACGCGCTTCGAAAGCTTCATCGAGGAGTTCTCCAACATCCTGCAGCGCCAAGCCAACGTCTGACGTCGAGCGCGCCGAATGCTGATCGAACGCCGCAACAGCCGTCGCCTGATGAACCAGATCAATGTCGTGCCGTATATCGACGTGATGTTGGTGCTGCTCGTCATCTTCATGGTGACCGCGCCCATGGTGAATCCGGGGCAGGTCGATCTGCCATCGGTCGGAAAATCGAGCCAGCCTTCGATCGCACCGATGGAAGTGAGCGTGCGGGCCGACGAATCTCTCTGGCTGCGTGATCGCAGCATGGCGGGTGCCGACGAAGTCCGCGTCGACCGAGCACGGCTCGTGCAGGCGATCAAGGAGAAGCAGCAGAAGAACCCCGAGCAGGCCGTCGTCATCGCCGGCGACAAGAACGTACGCTACGAGGCCGTGCTCAACGTGATGGACATGCTGCAGCAGAATCAAGTCGCCAAGGTCGGTCTGCTCGCGAAGCCGCGCTGATGAACCCTGCCATCGATCGCGAACAACCGGGGAAGGTCGCCTCCGGGGTGATGGCGGTGCTGGTGCATCTTGTCTTCTTTTCCTTCCTTTTTTTCGGCGTCAACTGGCAACAGCGGCCGCCGGAGCCCATCGTCGCGGATCTGTGGTCCAGTCTGCCGCCGGTGCCTTCGAAGCCGCAACCCGCGCCGAAGCTCGAAGTGAAGCCGCCGCCACCCGCGCCGCCCAAGGTCGAGCCCCCACCGCCGCCCAAGCCGGTACCCAAGGTGGAGGTGAAACCCGAGCCGAAGCCGGTCGCCAAGCCAGACATCGCCCTTGAGAAGGAAAAACAGGAGAAGGCCCGGCGGGAGAAGGAAGAGAAGGAAAAGCTCGAGATGAAGAAGCGGGACGAGGCGAAGGCCGACCAGAAGAAGCGCGAGGAACGCGAGAAGGCCGAGGTGGCCAGGCGCGAAGCGCTGGAGCGGGAGAGGGCAGCGAAAGAAGCGCAGATCGAACGTCTGCAAAAGGACCAAGCGAAGGCAGTGCAGGAAATGGAGCAGCGCCTGGCCCAGCAGCAAGCCGCTGCTCAGGCAAAGGAAGTCGATGCCTTCAGGACAGCCATCGCGCAAAAGGTGAAGCGCTTCGTGGTCAATGCGCCTTGTGCTGCGCTAGGCAATCCCGAGGTCATCCTGGACCTCAAGGTTTTACCGGACGGCAACATCATCGGCGAGCCGACCGTCAAGAAATCGAGCGGCAGCGCCGCTTGCGACGAGGCGGTTCGACGGGCCTCGGTGTTGGCTCAGCCGTTACCGATGCCACCCGCGGGACATCCGCTGCTGGCATCGTTTCGGAACTTTAATTTCAATTTTCGTCCTATGGGAGATTGATGCGTTCGGTCTGACTCGTATTGCGCCAGCCCAAGCATCGTTCTTGAGGGATCGAATGACAGAGAATCGTATGGACAACTCCCGTGCCGCCCTAGCTGTAAGAACCGGTCTGATTGCTGTGCTGGGGCTGCTCTTGCTGGCATTGACACTGCCCGCGCGGGCGCAGCTGACGATCGACATCGTGGGTGCCGGCGACCGACAGTTCCCCGTGGCGATCGCCCCGCTGCAGGGCGAAGCCAGGCTGCCGAGCCAGATCTCGGAGATCGTGGCGGCCGATCTTGCGCGCTCCGGATTGTTCCGTACGGTCGACCCGGGCGGAATTACGCCGATGCCGTCGGAGCCCTCCGAAGTGCGCTACGGTGATTGGAGCGCCCGCGGCGCGGAGGCCCTGGTCATCGGTTCCGTGTCGCCCACCAGCGACGGACGCTTCGAGGTGCGCTTTCGGTTGATGGACGTCGCACGGCAGGCGCAGCTGGCCGGCTTTAGCTACACGATCGCGCCGTCGCAGGCACGTAACACCGCCCACCGAATCGCCGATGTCGTCTACGAGAAATTGATCGGCGTGCCTGGAGCCTTCGCAACGCGAATCACCTACGTCGTCAAACGAGGCTCGCGCTTCGAGCTTCAGGTTGCGGATGCCGACGGTTTCGGAGCGCAGACCGTGGTTGCCTCCGAGGAGCCGATCATCTCGCCGACATGGTCGCCGGAAGGCAACAGGATCGCTTACGTATCGTTCGAGCAGAAGAAGCCGATCGTCTACGTGCAGACGCTGTCGACCGGGCAGCGTCGCGTGGTGGCGAACTTTCGCGGATCGAACAGCTCGCCCGCATGGTCGCCGGACGGGCGACGGCTTGCCGTGGTGCTCACGCGCGAGGGCAATTCTCAAATCTACTCCATCGGAGCAGAAGGCGGTACCCCGCAGCGCCTGTCGAACAGCAGCAGCATCGACACCGAGCCCAACTTCTCGCCCGATGGTCAGTGGATTCTGTTTACGTCGGATCGGGGCGGCAGCCCGCAGATCTATCGCATGCCTGCAACGGGTGGGCCCGCCGAGCGCGTGACGTTCGACGGTACCTACAACGTCTCGCCGCGACATAGTCCCGACGGCAAGAGCTTTGTCTACGTTCAGCGCAGCGGCGGCCGCTTCAACCTTATGCTGAGGGAATTCGCCTCCCGACAGACGATCCCGCTGACCGAGGGTTCCATTGACGAATCGCCCTCGTTTGCACCGAACGGGCGCATGGTCCTCTACGCTTCGAAGCAGGGGGGGCGTGGTATATTAGCCGCGGTCTCCAGCGACGGCCGCGTGAAGCAGCGGCTCACCGTTCAGGCGGGCGATGTAAGAGAACCTGCCTGGGGGCCGATAGTGAAGGGATTCTGATCGGCTGATCGAAGCGGCGTCATCCTCCGCGGAACCGAAGCCGCGAAACGCCGGTCCATTCCAAACATATTCTTAAAAGCAAGGGGAACGGGTAATGCGTCGAATCCTAATGAGCGTGGTGATCGCAAGCGTACTTGCAGGTTGCGCAAGCACGGACACCAAAGACGAAGGTGCACCGGTCATCGATCGCCAGCCTCAGGCCGCCACCAAGCCCGAAGCAGCACCGAAGCAGACACCGCCGCCTGCGCCGACGGTCAAGCGTGTGGAGTCCCAATCGGTTGCAGCCAATCCCCTCAAGGATCCTGGCAGCGTACTATCCAAGCGCAGCATCTACTTTGACTACGACAGCTTCTCGGTTAAAGAAGACGACAAGCCTCTCGTCAGCGCCCACGCGAAGTTTCTGACCGACAACCGCAATCGAAAGATCACCATCCAAGGCAACACGGATGAGCGCGGAAGCCGCGAATACAACATCAGCTTGGGTCAGCGCCGCGCCGACAGCGTAAAGAAGATGATGATGCTGCTCGGCGTAACGGATAGCCAGGTCGAAACCGTCAGTTTTGGTGAAGAAAAGCCGGCAGTCCAAGGGGGCGACGAATCCGCGTGGTCCAAGAATCGCCGGGCCGAGATCGTGTACGACGGCGAGTGACATCGGTTTCCCCGGGACAACCACCTGCCCGACTGTTTCATTCGAACATGAGCCGATTCCGCAGTACGTTGACGCCGCTTCGCGGCGTCAATCCACGCTCGGTCGCGAGCCTGTTGTTTGCGCTCGTTGTCGCAATGGCTTCCCCGTCGCGAGGAGCACTGTTCGACGATAACGTGGCCCGCCGCCAAATCGCGACGGAGCGCCAGCGCGTAGACGAGGCCAACGCTCGTATCGAAACCCAGAGCAAGCAGCTCGAATCGATTGCAGGCCGTCTCGGCAAGCTCGAAGAGAGTTCAGGCAGAAATCAGGCCGTGCTCGAACTATTTCGTGAAATCGAGAGCCTGAAGTCCGAAATCGCGAAGATGCGCGGTCAGCTCGAAGTGCTCGGAAACGGCATCGAGACGGCCCAGAAGCGGCAGCAGGACTTCTACGTCGATCTCGATACGCGATTGCGCCGTATCGAAACACTGAACCCGCCGGCCGTCTCGGGTGCGGCACCGGCGGATCCCAACCTCGGCCCGAGTGGGGGCACGTCCACCACAGTGTCCGGCAAGCCGGCGACATCGGCCCCGCCGTCGAGCACTGCAGCCAGTACGGCCGAAATGCGCGCCTACGAAGCTGCACAGAATCTGCGCCGCATCGGCAATTACCAGGGCGCGATCGTAGCCTTCCAAAGCTTCATCAAGCAGCACGCCAAGAGCGCGCTTGCGCCAAGCGCCCAATACTGGATCGGCGATTCCTACTTCAATCTGCGAGACTTCCGCCTCGCGATCAACAGCCAACGGTTATTGATCGTGAGCTATCCCGATAGCTCCAAGGTGCCGGATGCATTGCTGAACATCGCCAGTTCACAGATGGAAATGGGTGATTCCGCGGCGGCACGCAAGACCATGGACGAGATCGTGGCCAAACATCCGACGAGCGATGCTGCGGAAAAGGCCAAGCGCAGGCTGGCGAATCTGCGCTGAAGGTCTTCGGGCCCGGTAGACGAAGCTGCTCCCCCGTGGGTGCTCCGTCCTGGCTAAGATTTCGCCCCACTCGTCGTTGCCGTCATCACGGGGCGCCATGGAATTCAACGTCCACCACCAGGTACTGCTGAGCGTTCTTGGGCTGGCCATGCTGTTCGGTGCCGTGGCCAACAAGACCCACTTTTGCACGCTCGGTGCAGTTTCCGATTGGGTGAACATCGGCGACACCGGCCGCATGCGAGCCTGGGTCTTCGCGATGGCTGTCGCCTTGGCCGGGGTGCTCGCCATGGAAGCGTTCGGATTCGCGAGCATCTCCGGGACGACCTTCCCGCATTACCGCACCCCCGTCTTTGCCTGGATGCGATATCTGCTGGGTGGCTTTATGTTCGGAGTGGGAATGACCCTCGCATCGGGCTGCAGCAGCAAAACGCTCATACGAGTCGGCGGCGGGAACTTGAAATCAGCTGTCGTCCTTGCGGTGGCGGCGCTATGCGCATACGCGATGATCTGGACTGACCTCTATGCCGTTGCCTTTAACCCCTGGCTCGCCCCGACGGCAGTCGACCTTCAGCAACACGCGATCCGCAGTCAGGCGCTTGGTGATGTCATCGCGCGCATTGCAGGGGGCGACGGGCAGATTGTCGGATCGGTCGCAGGCTGGGTGGTGGTGGCTGCCTTCGTAGCCTTCGCTTTTGCGTCGCGTGATTTTCGTGGCAGCTTCGACAATGTTCTCGGCGGATTCGTGGTGGGATTGCTCATCGCCGCAGGATGGTATGTCACGGGTGGTCCGCTCGGCGCGGAGTGGAAAGACTACGCGGCGATGTCTGCCGTACCACCTTCACGCGTGGAGGTTCAATCCTTCACATTCATCGCGCCCATGGGCGACACGTTGCGATATCTCATGTCGCCAGCGAACCTCGAGTTGATCAATTTCGGTGTCGTAGCCCTCGGCGGCGTGCTGATGGGGTCGTTCCTGTACGCGCTCGCCGCTCGCCGATTTCGAATCGAGTGGTTTGCAAGCCCCCAGGACTGTGCGCGCCACCTCACGGGCGGGGCCCTCCTCGGCGTAGGTGGTGTCGTCGCGATGGGCTGCACGATCGGTCAAGCGATAACAGGCATGTCTACTCTAGCTCTGGGCTCGTTGCTGACCTTCGCGGCGATTGTTGCGGGATCCGTTGCAACGATGAAGATCCAGTACTGGTTGATGATGCGCGAGGACGGATAGCCGCCCCGTGGCCCGGCTCAGATCCGGTTGTCCATGGCGCCTACGCTGCTATAATCTCCCGTTCTTTGGGTCGTTAGCTCAGTTGGTAGAGCAGCGGACTTTTAATCCGTTGGTCGGCAGTTCGAGCCTGCCACGACCTACCAAAGTATCAAGGGGTTAGCTAAGCGCTAGCCCCTTTCCTTTTGGCACCGTGGGCAAAACGTGACATAAAAATCACGTTGCCCTCGACCTTCAGTACTGCTTTCTCTTCTTGCGATGCAGCCGGCTTGGCTTCGGTGGTGTTGCCGCTTGGGTCGGGGTCGAGCGGTCTTGCTTCGATCCTTGCCGCCGCGGCCGCAAGGTGCTCGGTTCCGAACTTCGCATAGCGATCCACCATGACGCGGGACTTCCAGCCGCCCAGGTCCTTCAGCTCGTCGCAGCTCGTACCGACCTGCCGATGCCAGGATGCCCAGGTATGCCGCAAGTCATGGAAGCGCAGGTTCGTGAGCTTGGCCTTTTCGCACGCGGTCTTCCAAGCGGAGTTGGTCAACTCGTAGCGGATCGGCCGTCCGTAGTACGTGAAGCAAAACTGCGGATGCTTTCCTACCTGCGACTCCAGCACGTCGACTGCGTCGCGGTTCAGCGGAACGCCTCTCGGCGTGCCATTCTTGGTCTGGTCTAACCATGCCGTCCTGCGCGGCAGGTCGACTCGGTTCCATTCCAAGCCTACGATCTCTCTTGCCCTGCAGCCGGTCGCCAAGGCAAACCGGACAATCGCCGCGAGGTGAGCTGGGCAGGCGGCCACAAGCCGCTTCGCCTCGTCCTGCGTCAACCATCGGTCCCGCTCGACCTCGCCGTGTAGCATGCGGATCTTCGGCATCTTGTCGATCCACTGCCATTCGTCCCGCGCAGTGCGGAGCAGGCAGCGGATCAGCGCGAGGTACCGGTTCACCGTGGCGGGCTTACGTCCTTCGGCGAGCTTCTTCTCGATCACCTGGCAGATGACATCGCCGTTGATCCGATCGAGCGTCAGCTTGCCGAGTTCGGCATCGAGCTTGCGGCAGATGCGCCGCGCGTCCTCGATGCTTCGCAGCTGCGACTTCAAAGCAAGGTACCGAACGACGGCTTCCTGCCACGTCCGCCGACGCTTGACCCCGAGATGCTTCTCCTTGAACGCTTCGGCACGCAGCCGGGCGGCCAGGGCTAGGGCTTCGTCTTTGTTCGCAGTTTGAGCGCTTCGGCGTATTCGGACGCCATTCGGTAGGATGAGATCGATCCACCAATACCCGGAGTCTCTCCGGCGGTAGATTCCTCTTGCACGGGCCATTGCACAACCTCCTTTCCGGCCCGCCCTCGGCCCTTATATTGGTCAAGCCAGGCGTCGAGGTCAACCAGATCCCAGACCGAGCGGCGGCCGAACTTGATGGGGCGCGGGCCGATCTGCAGTAGCAAGGTGACCCCGATGGCGAGATAGTCCGCGGCCTGCTCTTTGGTCAGGCAGCGCCGCATGGGCAGTGGCAGCGCAGGCCGCGGTTCGGGGTGTTCTTCCCCCGGGATTTCAGAGGCGGCATCTGGTGAAGTCATGCTTACCGCCCGAGGTAGATCGCAGTGACCTGGGCACGATCGTGACCGAGCTCGGCGGAGATCGTAAGTCGCGCTTCCAGATCCGTCGCTCGCTGCTCGGGAAATAGCGCCTTGGCCGACGGGCCGCCCTGTGCCGGACACGCCCAGCCCGTCAGCTCCTGGTAGCGAGACTGCGCATAGTGGTGGCGAATCCCGTGAACATGGTCGATGCCGGTCAGCTGACATTGCGCCTTGAAGCGCTGCAGCTGGTTGACGTACGTAAGCGCATTCGGAATCAGGCTGCCCGAGCCGGCGAGTGCCTTCGCATGATCGAGGGCTGCGCGCTGCTCGACGGTGCGAATTGGAACCTCGCGGGCACGCCCGCCTTTGGTCCAGGTGTCCTTGAGCGCCAGCATCTCTCCGCGGTCTGCCCAGCCGGGCTGAATCTTGATGGACTCGGCACGCCTCAAGCCAAACGCCGATTGAAGTCTCAGCGAAGCAGCGGTGTAAGGATCGGTGATTCGCTCCAGCAACTGGAGATCGAGCACCTTGGCCTTGGACACGTTACTCACGAAGACGCGGCTCGGAATCTGATAGTAGGCGTTCGTCTGCGCCATGATGTTTTGCTTGGCGATCTTTTCGACGAGCCAGCGCAGCGTCGCCATGCGGTTCTTGAAGGTCCCCGGTGCGATTGCCTCCGCGTGCCATCGTTGAACCAATGCCTCAATGTGCTTCGGTTTAAGGCTGGATGCCTGCATATGGAGAAAGCCCATGTCGTGCAGTTGATTCGCGATGTGGTCGAGGATGCGCTCTCGATCCGCTCGGGTCGCGAAACTGCCGTCCCGATTGCGGCGGCAGAGGTTCTTTAACTCGTAGTTGAAATCTCGCACTGCTACTCCTCCTGAAGGTGAACTCACATGTCGTTGTGCTTCGTCGGTGTCGAAACCCTTGGTCAGTGTTTCTGCCCGTCTCGCCTGCGGCAGCAGAGCGAGAACTCAAAGGGGCACGGAAGACACCACTTCCGTTTCGTGCAGGGGGTAGTGCTTGCCAGCGCTGCACGCCGCTTGGTCGGCGTCGGACGAGAGACTCGTCCGACAGCCCAGTGCCGAGGGCCAATCGGGCATCCGAAGATGCGGGTACATCCGATCCGTGACGAGGATCATTCGGCGGTCGGCATTGCACCGACGCGGTACCAGACAGGCGTACGTTGAAGCAGTACGCCCAAGCGGCTCGGGTGTTGCCATACCTCGCGGAGCAGATCGGCGTTGGCGTCTACATGCAGACGTTCATCGCGTGACATGCTCGCTAGCCGAGTGGAGCGTTGAATCCATGCTCAACTCGGCATCGAGGTGTGTTGCTGCCGCTGATGGGGTGGCGCCGCGTGCGCCTCGCGTGGTGCAGTCAAGAGCGTGGGAGCGGTCCCGACGTCCTGTGCCGTCCTCATGACTTCGATGAACGGCCTGGTGCTGCAATGCTTCCGCCGTTTCGGCGCCGACTTCTCAGAAGCTCGTCGGTTGGGCGCTCTTTCGAGCAAAGGGCGATGCGTTACGTGCATCAAGCGGGCTTGCGGAGCCACCGATAATTCCGTGGGTCAGTTGATGAATTCCAATCCGATATATCTTTTGCATGCGAACTACATTTTCCGATGTGACTGTGTGCTGTGATGCGAGTTCCTTGATCTCGAAACAAATGATGCACATGGAATAGAATAGACTTTACTGGATGATCTTGTCTGTGAAGTTCGTCAGTAGGTGGGAAAGCCACCATCTGACGGACTTCACACTTCGCAATGTCGGCAAGATTCCGGTGACGTGCGGTGATCGAGCTGCGATAGCGCGATTCACCGTTCAGCGTGTCGAGATCGAATACGAAGAAGGTCACGGCTGTACGCATCCCGGTCTTTGCGCCAGCTCTCCGTCACTGATGAATCAGTCGATGGTCACTGCGCCAGCTCCCTGAAGATGATTGACCGGTGCGGGTTCCAGCGCATCGTCACTGGCAGCTCCGCTGGCCAGTAACGATGCGCGATTGGCGCAGGGCGCGGTGTCGTGAGTGGTCCTTGGCGCAGGCTGCCTGTCCTCCCGGATGTCTGTTGCCACTTGTCCGGCGCGCTTCTGTCCGCAGTGCGGACAGAAGCCGACCGTCTACGCCGTAGACGATCGAATGGTTTGCCCCCGGAGGGGCGGCCGAGTACGATTCCCTTTGCAGGGAGGGCTGGGCCGGCTGCGGCCGATTCACTGTCGTTCCGACTCTTGCCGCAATTCGAAGAACAACCAGCGCAGCACAATGACCACAGACGCATACAAAGACATCGAGAAGCTGGAGGCGGACCTCTGGGAGGCCGCGGACAATCTCCGGGCGAACTCCAAGCTGACCTCTAGCGACTACTTCATGCCAGTGCTGGGCGTCATCTTCCTGCGCCATGCCGCAAACCGTTTCGAGGCAGCACATCGCCAGATCGAGGAGGATCAGGCAGCTGGCCGGATGCCCAAGCGACGCGTATTGCCGGCGGACTACCTCCGCCGCCGTGCGCTGTGGCTA
>LNFM01001457.1_pt1 | contig 65235 bp, 54 predicted proteins | sample 596031 | NCBI WGS metagenome assembly LNFM01 (sample SAMN04254537, study PRJNA301005) | activated carbon metagenome | isolation source: dual media filters at the Ann Arbor, Michigan drinking water treatment plant | place: USA: Ann Arbor
CGGCGGACGACGAAGCGGCGGACGACGACGCGGCCGACGACGATGCCCCTGCGGATGCGCAGGACGACGCGGTCGTCGCCGGCGACGGGATCGCGGACGCCGATGCGCCCGCGGTCGAGGACGAGGCGGCCGACGACGCCGCCAAGGACAGTGAGCCCCGATGAGCAGCCCCACCCGACCCCGTACTGGCCGCAAGGCACCCGGCCCCAGGCGTGCACGCGGGGGGGCGGCGGCGCGCCCCGGCGCCAAGCCGGCGCGCCCCGGCGCCAAGGCGAAGGGCAAGGCCGAAGACGGCCCGCCGCGCCTGCAGAAGCTGCTCGCCCAGGCCGGCATCGCGTCGCGTCGCGCCGCGGAGACCATGATCTCGCAGGGGCGCGTCCGCGTCGACGGCCGACCCGTCACCGAGCTCGGCACGCGCGTCGATCCCCGGCAGGCGACCGTGGAGGTCGACGGCCGCGTGATCGAGGCCCAGGAGCCGACCTACATCGTGATGAACAAGCCCGACGAGTGCGTCAGCTCGGCGGAGGCGACGAAGGATCCGCGCGGTCGTACGACGGTCGTGTCCCTGCTCGGCGGCCTGCGCACGCGCGTCGTGCCATTGGGCCGGCTCGACTACCACACGCGCGGCGTGCTGCTGCTGACCAACGACGGCGCGCTGCATGCCGCGCTGCTGCACCCGCGCCGCGCGGTGCCGAAGACCTACCACGCGAAGTTCCAGGGCAAGCTCGGCGAGAACGAGCTCGCGCAGCTCCACGCGGGCGTCCAGCTCGAGGACGGCACGCGCACGCGTCCGTCGCTCGAGGTCGAGATCGTCCGCGCGACCACGACCAACACGTGGGTGCAGCTCACGATCTCGCAGGGCCTCAACCGCCAGATCCGCCGCATGGGCGACGCGATCGGGCACAGCGTGCTGAAGCTGATCCGCGTCGCCTTCGCCGGCATCACGGCCGATGGCCTGCGCGAGGGGCAGTGGCGCCACCTCAAGCCCGAAGAGGTCTCCAGCCTCTACACGCTCGCCGGCTTCAAGGCCCCGGCGCGGGATCAGGTCGCCCCGGCCTCGACGCCGCGCGGGCTGGCGGTGGTCCGCCCACGCAAATCGGACCGCGCCGCCGAGGCGGCCGAGGCCGCGGGCAGTACGATGCGACGCGGTCGCGGCGCGCGGCCGACCCCCACCGCGCCGGCCGAGGACGCCCCCGAGGCCCGGCCCGAGCGGCCGTCGCCCCGCGGTCGCCGCTCCGAGTCGGCCCCCGCCGCGGCGCGATCCCCCGGCCGACGGGCCCGGCCCGAGGTCACGGACCGCCCCGAGCAGGGGCGCCGCGGCACACCGTCGAGCGCACCCGCCAAGCCCACGACGGCCACGCCCCGGCCCACGCGGACGGCCAAGGCACCCCGTCCGGCGGGCGCTTCGGGCAAGGACGGGCCCCGCGAGGGCACCCGTCGCGCCGCCTCGCCGCCGTCGCGTCCGGGGGCCAAGGCCCGGCCCGCCGCGGGCGCGGCCCGAGGCAAAGCCCACGCCAAGGGCGGCAAATCGAGCCCGAGTCGGCTTGCATCGCGAAAGCGGTGAGGCTACTTTCCCGGCCCGCGCCGCGTCCCGGCGCCCCCGCACCATGGCCAAGCTTTCTCAGGTTCTGCGCGATCAGAAGCGCGACGTTTTGATCGACAAGTACGCTGCTCGCCGCGACGAGCTGCGCCGCAAGCTCAAGGATCCGGAGCTGTCCCCCGAGGACAAGCAGGCGGTCAGCACCGCGCTGACCAAGCTCCCGCTCAACTCGTGTCGCACGCGCAAGACCCGTCGCTGCATGCTGACCGGCCGCAGCAAGGCCGTGTATCGCAAGTTCGGTCTCTGCCGCGTCGCGCTGCGCGACCTCGCCCTGCGCGGCGATCTGCCCGGTGTCACCAAGTCGAGCTGGTGAGGAGCGTCGTCATGAAGAAGGGCATCCATCCCGATTATCACAAGACCCTGTTCGTCGACTCGTCCACCGGCGACGAGTGGATGACGTTCTCGACGATGGGCGGCAGCGACAAGCGCGAGTACGAGGGCGAGGAACTCCCCGTCGTGCGTCTCGACGTCTCGTCGTACAGCCACCCGTTCTGGACCGGCCACGCGCGCGAGCTCGACGCCGAGGGGCGCATCGATCGCTTCCGCCGTCGCTACGCCAGCAAGAAGAAGGCGTGATGGCCCGCGCGGGGGCCTCGGCATCTCGGTCCGCGTCGATCGGCGGCCCAGGCAAAGGGGCGGTCCTCCGGGCCGAGGCCATCGAGGCCCCCTTCGCGCCCGGCCGCGGCCTCGTCGACGACGCGCTGCTCGCCAAGCTCATCGGCGTGGCCCTCGAGCGGGGCGGCGATTTCGCCGACCTGTTCTTCGAGTACCGCCGCAGCAGCGCCATCGCCATGGAGGACGGTCGCGTCCGCAACGTGTCGGGCGGCATCGACATGGGCGTCGGCGTGCGCGTCGTCCAAGGTGAGGCCGTCGGCTATGCGTTCGCGGAGTCCATCGACCCCGAGGAGATGATCCGCGCGGCGCAGACCGCCAGCCGGATCGCCCAGGGCGGCGGCAAGGCCCAGGCGGTGCGCGTCCGGACCCGCGACGTCCCGAGCCGCTACCCCGTGCACCGCGAGGTCGTCGACGTCGCAGGGATCGACAAGGTCGAGCTGCTGCGTCGCGCCGACGCGGCCGCGCGCAAGGTGTCGAAGAAGATCGCCCGCGTCGACGCGTCGATCGTCTCGGTCCACAAGGAGATCCTGGTCGTCGACAGCCACGGCTGGGTTTCCTACGACCAGCAGCCGATGGTGCGCTTCGGCGCCAGCGTCATCGCCCGCAACCGCACGCGCACCGAGTCCGGGAACTCGGGCGGCGGTGGTCGGCTGGGCCTGTCGTACTTCGAGCGGGTCTCGCCCGAGGAGCACGGCCGCGAGGCCGCACGCGTGGCGCTGGTCAACCTCGACTCGCGGCCGGCGCCCGCCGGCAGCATGCCGGTGGTGCTCGCCGCGGGGGACTCGGGGATCCTGCTGCACGAGGCGGTCGGTCACGGCCTCGAGGCCGACTTCAACCGCAAGCGGACCTCGAACTACACCGATCGCATCGGGGAGCGCGTGGCGTCGCCCGGCGTCACCGTGATCGACGATCCGACGCTGCCCGGCAGCCGCGGCAGCATCGACGTCGACGACGAGGGCGTCACCGGCGACGCCGAGGTCCTCATCGAGGACGGCATCCTGCGCGGGTACATGCACGACCGCATCAGCGCGCGGTTCTTCGGCCGCAAGCGCTCCGGCAGCGGTCGGCGCGAGAGCTTCCGCGACGTGCCGATGCCGCGCATGACCAACACGTTGATGTCGGCGGGCCAGGACGATCCCGAGGACATCATCCGCTCGGTGAAGCGCGGCGTCTTCGCGAAGAAGTTCTCCGGCGGCCAGGTCAACATCTCGAACGGCGACTTCGTGTTCAGCCTGACCGAGGGCTACCTCATCGAGGACGGCAAGCTCACCGCGCCGCTGCGGGGCGCGAACCTCATCGGCAACGGGCCCGAGGCCCTCACCACCGTGAGCATGATCGGCAACGATTTCACCCTGTCCGACGGCATGTGGACCTGCGGCAAGGACGGGCAGAGCGTGCCGGTCGGCGTGGGCATGCCGACGATCAAGCTCGACCGACTGACCGTCGGAGGCACTGCGCTGACATGAGCGACGCAAGGGGCCCCCGGGCCAAGACGAAGTCCGCGAAGGCAAAGCCCGTGAAGGCGAAGGCCGCGAAGGCGAAGCCCGTCGCGAAGGCGAAGCCCGTCGCGAAGGCGAAGCCGGCCGCGAAGGCGAAGCCCGTCGCGAAGGCGAAGCCCGCGAAGGCCGCTGCGTCGTCCGGACGCGAGCGACTGCTCGCGGTGGCCGAGCACGCGATCGAGCACGCGCGTCGCCTCGGGGTCGACGCGGCCGAGGTCAGCGTCGCCACCGGACACGAGCTCGAGGTCTCGGTGCGCCAGGGGGCGGTCGAGCTGGTGAAAGAGGCCGGGAGCAGCGGGCTGTCGGTCCGCGTGATCCGGGACGGGCGCGTGGCGACGAGCTCGACGACCGACCTCGGTCGCGCCGCCGTCGAGGCGTTCCTCGCCCGCGCGGTCGAGATGGCAGAGGTCAGCGAGTCCGATCCGCTGGCCGCCCCGCCCGGACGCCGCGAGCTGGCGACGACCTGGCCCGAGCTCGATCTGTTCGACGAGCGGACGTCGCGGATCGACGCCGAGGAGGCGATCGCCCTGGCGCGCACCGCCGAGGCCGCGGCGCTCGAGGCCGACAAGCGGATCACCGCCTCCGAGGGCGCGTCGTTCGGGCGCAGCAGCGGCCACTCGGTGCTCGCCAACACGGCGGGCTTCGTGGGCGAGCGCGCGGGCACCTACCAGTCGCTCGCGGTGCAGGCCGTGGCCGACGACGAGGGCGGGAAGAAGCGCAACGGCGTCTACTGGACGGGGGGGCGGTTCTTCTCCGAGCTCGAGTCGCCGACGGCGGTGGGGCGCGAGGCGGCGGTTCGCGCGTTGCGTCAGCTCGGCGCGACGAAGATGGACACCGGCGTGTTCCCGGTCGTGTTCGACAAGGACGCCGCGCGATCGATCCTCGGTCTGCTCGCGGGCTGCATCCTCGGCGACTCGGTCTACCGCGAGCGCAGCTACCTGGCCCGCAAGCTGGGGCAGAGCGTCGCGAGCAAGCACGTCACCATCGTCGACGATCCGCTGATCCCCCGCGGACCGGGTTCGCGTGCCTTCGACGGCGAGGGCCGACCGGTGCGCAAGCTCCTGGTCGTCGAGCGCGGCAAGCTGCAGACGTTCCTGCTGGACACCTACAGCGCTCGCAAGCTCGGGGCCAAGCCGACGGGCTCCGCGGCCGGCGGCGGTGGCATCCCCCACGCGAGCACGAGCAACTTCGTGCTGCAGGCGGGCAAGTGGCGCCCCGCCCAGCTCCTCGAGGGCATCGAGCGCGGCCTGTACGTGCACCGCATGATGGGCTTCGGCTTCGACGCGACGACCGGCAACTTCAGCCGCGGCGCGGAGGGCTTCCTCATCGAGAACGGCGGCCGGTCGGCGAGATCACGATCTCGCGCAATCTCGATGAGCTGCTGAAGGGCATCGATCGCGTTGCGGACGATCTCGATCACCGGACGGCGACGACGTCGCCGAGCTTCCGGGTCGATGCGATGACCATCGCCGGGGCGTAGCCGCTAGAACGCCCACGCGAGCCCGCCGGGACGGGGTCGCAGTCGGGCCTGCGTTGGCGCCCCGCCGCGGCGCAGGTCGAGCACGAGCAGGGCGACGAACGCCACGGTGGTCGCGCCGGCGATCGCAAACGCGACGTCGGCCCCGATCGCCAGCGGACGACTCGAGCGCGCGGCCGAGGCGACGTCGTCGCCGCACAGGAGCATGCCGGCGCTCTGCGTGCACCCGCCGTTCGCCGCCTTGGTGCGGCTCAGCGAGGTCGCGCCCAGGGCGGTGCCGACGACGACACCGCCGGCGGCCACACCCAGCAACGCCCAGGTCACCGGCCGCACGCGGCGGCGCCGAGGCGCGGTGGAGGGGTAGGGCGTCACCGAAGTCTCGCCGGGCGTCGGCGCGTCGGCGGCGGGCTGCGGCTCGGCGGCCGCGGCCTCGCGCTGCTTGTCGAGGCGCCGCTGCAGGCTCTTCTTGCGCTCGTCGAGGGTGGCGCGCTCGGACGCCGGCGCGAGGGCGCGGTAGCGATCGAGGGCGAGGATGGCCTCCTCGAATCGCCCCGCGCGATCATGGGCCAGCGCCGCGTTGTAGAGCATGTCGAGGTTGCCGGACAGGGCGTAGGCCTGCTCGAACGCCGTCGCGGCCGCGTCGTACGAGCCCTCGGCGAACAGCGTGCGGCCGTTGTCGTAGAGCTCCTCGGCGCGGGCGAGCTCCGCTGTGGTGGGCTTGTTCGCGGCGCGGACCGGCGCCGGGGCGGTGGCCGCCACGACGAGGCCGAGCACGCCAGCGCACGCGCGATGCTGCAGGCCCGCGGTCACGGCCCGAGTATACTGGCGGCGCGCGTGCGTCTGCAGGCAATCCGAACCGCGGGGCCGTCTCCACGGCCGGGGCTGCGCAGCGCGGTCCTGATCGCAGGTCTCGTCACCGTGGCCCTCGCCGGCTGCACGCTCACCGCGATCGACCCCGACGCATGTGACGGGCTCGAGGACTGCCGGCGCGCGTTCGGGGTGGGGTCGGTGTGCGGCGCGGACGGCTTCTGCAGCGCGCCGCTGCAGCACCCGCGATGCACCCGCAGCTGGCCCTCGGGCCTGCTCGATCGCCCGGAGGACTTCGGCGACACGATCGTCGTCGGCTCCCTGTTCGACTTCGTCGAGCACGCCGACACGCGCCTGGCCGCCGAGCTGCCCGTGCGCCAGGTGGCGGGCCAGGGCGGGCTCGAGGGGCGGGCGATCGGCATCGTGCACTGCGACACCGCGGCGATGGCCGGCGACGACCTCGACGACCTCGAGGGGGCGGCCAGCGCGGCGCGCTTCCTCGCCGACGCGATCGGGGTGCCGGCGATCATCGGCCCCCGCGGGTCCTCGCGGACGCAAGCGGTGTTCGAGGCGGTCCGCGATCGCGACGTGCTGGTCATCTCGCCGTCGGCGACGAGCCCCGCGCTCACCGGGATCGACGCCACCGACCCGACCTTCGAGGCGCCGGGCCTGCTGTGGCGCACGGTGCCGCCCGACACGCTGCAGAGCGAGGTCATCGCCGCCGACATGCTCGCGCGATCGGCCACTCGGGTCGCCGCGATGTACCAGCTCGGCGCCTACGGCGAAGGGCTGGTCGACCTCTTCGAGAGCCGTTTCGTCGCCGACGGCGGCGAGCTCGTCGACCGCATGCCCTTCGAGTCGGGGCAGTTCGCGACGACGGTCGCGACGCTCGGAGCGAGCGTCGCGGCCGGCGAGTACGACGAGGTGCTGTTCGTCTCGTCGGATCTGGCGGACTACACCGCCTTCTTGCTCGCGGCCTCCGCGACCGACACGCTGATCGACGCGTACGCGTCCCCCGACGTGGGCCTGTTCTTCGCCGACGCGGCGTTCAACGAGATGCTCCTGGTCGACACGGCGCAGCGCGCCGCACCGCTGTACCCGCGCATCCGCGGCACGCGGCCCGCGAGCGCGGAGGGCGTGCTGTTCAACGCGTTCGCGGCGGCCTACGCCGCGGAGTTCGACGCCGACGCAGACTCGTCCGGTTTCACGCCCCACGCCTACGACGCCGCTTGGCTGGTGCTGTACGGCATCGCCCGCGCCAGATTCGAGGAGGAGACGATCGGCGGCGTCGGCATCGCCCGCGGCCTGCGACGCGTGAGCTCGGGGGAGCGCGTCGACATCCTGCCGACCAACTGGCTGACGGTCGTCGAACGGTTCCGCAGCGGCGCGTCGATCGACGTCGAGGGCGCGTCGGGGCCGCTCGACTACGACCCCGACACCGAGGAGACGACGGCGCCGATCTCGGTGTGGGCGATCACGATGGAGCCGTCGACGCCGATCGGCTGGGGGTTCGTCGAGATCGATCGCGTCGAGCCTGGCGGGTGACGCCAGGGCCTGCCGACCGACGACGTGCCCGGCCGAGGTCAGCCCGCGGGCGGGCAGTAGGTGTTGTTGAGCGCGTGCCCGGTCATGTCCGAGTACGTGTAGGGCCCGGTCAACCCGTTGTAGCTGCCGACGAGCTGGCCGGTCGTCGCATCGACCTTGTGCGCCGCGCCGTCCACCGCCCAGAGGTAGCCGTCGACGTCGATGCTCACGCCCTTGACCGTCTGCCCGTTCACGAAGCTCGGGCCCGGCATGAGCGTGTTCATGTCGATCGAGAAGGCGCCGCCGTCGACCGCGACCCAGATCAGATCGTTCGGTCCCTCGACGATGCCGCCGAGGCTCATGAACCCGGCCATGATCGGCTCCCAGGTCTCGGTCGCCACGTCGAAGCGCGCCGCGCTCGAGCCGAGGACCGACGACACCCACACGTTGCCGAGGTGATCCACGGTGATGCCGTACGGCGCGATGCCGGCGGGGACCGGCCACAGCTGCACGGTGAAATCGTCGATGTCGATGCGCGCGAGCTGGTTGTTGAAGCTGATGCCGCCCATCGGCGTGAAGAACAGGTTGCCCTCGGCATCCACGGCGCCGCCGTAGGCCCCGAGCTGGATCCCGGGGAAGCCGTCGACGGGGACCTGCTGGACGATGTCGCCGGTGTCGCCGTCGAGCAGCGAGGCGATGACTCCGCCGGCGCCGCCGAGGCCGGGCGCGAGGCCGGGGGTCGCGCTCATCACGGTCCAGACCTGCTCGCCGACCGCGTCGCACGTGTCGCGCGAGAGCGTGCCCGGCGTCCACGCGACCGGCCGCTGGTTGGTGGTCGGGAACTCGACGTACCACGCGCGGCACTCCTCGACGTCCCAGCCGAGGAGGTTGTTGGCCCCCGTCGAGGTCTGGATGCCGGGCATGCCATTGCTCTCCTGGCACTTGGAGAGGTCGGCGTAGAACTTCACGAGCCCGCCGTGGCGGTTCGCGACCGCGACGTCGCCCGACAGGCTCACGGAGGTCCGCGACGGGTTGCCGGCGCCGTCCGGGCGGGTGATGTACCGGCCCTCCTCCTCGAGCGTGCGCGTGTTGACCTTGGACACCGTGCCCTGGTCGGCGTTCGCGATCCAGATGTACTCGTACTCGCAGCCGCAGCCGTCCGAGACGTCGGTGTCGCCGACGCCGACGTCGAAGATCGGGTTGCCCGTCGTGTCGGCGGATCCAGCCGAGCTGCTCCCGGTGGTGGCGGTGCCGTCGGCGGATCCGGTCGTCGGGGCGGTCGCGGAGCCGGCGTCGCTGGTGCCGGACGTCGCGGTGCTCGAGCCGGAGTCCTTGTCGAAGGCGTTGGAGCCGTCGTCGCCGCCGCACCCGAGCGCCGCCACGACCATGAACCACGTGACCTGCCGAACCGTCGTCATCGTCGATGTCCCCCGGCCGGCCGCGAACCGATCGCGACCGAGGCGAGCACGCTATCAGCTCGCGCCGTGCTGCGCGTGGCGAGGTCGCGTCGCTTCACTCACGCACCGCGTCGGGAACCTCGCGGGCGGCCGTCGAACACCCACGGGTTGGCCGTCAGGTGCGGCCGCGGACGGGGGCGCGGGCGCTCATCCACGACTCGGTCGCGGCGGCGTCGCGGTCCCCCCGGATCGTGACGTCCGAGAACCGCAGGGTCGTCGCGAGCTCGGGATCGAAGACGAACTCGCGCAGTGTCGCCTCGACGTCGAGCACGCAGACGCGACGATCGGCGCAGCGCCGGGCGAGCTCGGCGAAGCCCTCGGCGTCGAGCTCCAGCTGCGGCATCCAGCCCTGCTGGATCCGTCGCCCGCCGAGGCGAGCGAAGTCGAAGGGGCGGACGTGGCAGGCGGCGGCGCTGCGGCAGAGCAACGGGACGAACGCGACCTCCCAGCGGTAGCGGTGGCCCTCCCAGTCCGCGCGCACGGCCGCCATCGCGCCGGCGTCCCGGGTCAGCGCGTCGCCGAGCACCGCCTCGATCGTCGCGAGCAGGGCGTACTGATCGCGGGCGTCGGTCTCCGGCGTGGTGATCGCGGGGGTGGTGACGTCCGGCGCGGCCTCGGGCGCGGGCTCACCAGCGCTGCAGGCCGTCGCGCACAGGAGCAGGGCGATCGCGCGGCGCATGTCAGCTCTCCCCCACGGCGGCGTCGAGCTCGGCCATCAGCGGCGGATCCACGCCGGGGTCGAGGGCCTGCGCCTGGGTCCGCGCCGCGCGGGCCCGCGACAGGTCGCCTGCGGCCGCGGCGACGAGGGCCGCGTGGAGGTGGAGCTCGGCGTCGGCGGTCTTCAGCGCCATCGCGCGGTCGATCGCGGCCTGGGCCGCGCCGACGCGTCCGAGCCGCAGCAGCGCGAGCGCGTGGGTGTCATGGGCGGCGATGTTCTGCCTCGCCGCGAGCTCGGCCTCGGCGAGCTGCAGCGCGCGCTCGGGCTCGGCCCGCGTCCGCGCCAGGTACATCGCCACGGCGCGGGGCTCGGCGTCGGCGAGCCCGAGGCCCTGCGCGCGCAGCAGGGCGGCCTCGTCGTCGCGACCCGCCCCGGCGAGCCACTCGGACTGGCGCAGGAGATCCTCCGCGGTGCTCTTGCGCGCGAGCGCGACGCGCTGGGTCTCGAGCGCCTCGTCGACGCGGCCGAGCCGGTGCAGCGCGCGGGCCTGCAGCACCAGGGCAGGGCGGTACTCGGGCACGAGCTGGAGCGCCGCGCCGGTGGCCCGCAGCGCGAGCTCGGCGTCGCCGCGGCGTAGATCGATCTCGCCGAGATCGACGAAGCACCACGCGCGCGACTCGGGGTCGCGCATGCTGCCGGCGTCGAGTGCCAGCGCCATCACCTCGCGGGCGCCGTCGACGTCGCCCATCAACCAGCGCATGTGGGCCGCGCGGTTGTAGCTCCGCAGGTCGGGGCGGAGGTTCATCGCCGCCTGGTAGCTGTCGATGGCGGGGTCGTACTCGCCGAGCTCGAGCAGCGCGTCGCCGACGAGGAGGTGCCCGGTGGGATCGTCGGGGCGCGCCGCGATGTACTGCCGCGCGGTCGAGAGCGCGTCGCGGAAGCGGTGCTGATCCTGCTGGATCATCGCGGTGACCATCAGCGTCTCGGGGTTGTGCGCGTCGCGGCTGCGGGCGGCTCGCAGCGCATCCTCGGCGTAGCGGCGGTAGGCGTCGTCGCTGGTCTCGCGGGCGCGCCGGAGCATCCGCAGGGCGAGCTCGTCGTAGGCGGCGACGTCGTCGGGCCGGGCGCGGACACGGGCCTGCGCCGCGGCGATCGCCGCCTCGGTCTCGCCCGGATCGGGCGCGTAGCCGAGGGCGAGGGCCGCGTCGGCGGGGGCCGAGGGCGCGGCTTGCGTCGGCGCGACCGGGGCGGGCGTCGGACTGGCGGGGGTGGCCGGGGCGCTGTCGCAGGCGCCGAGGCACGCCAGCAGGAGCCCCGCGGCGCGCCACGACGATCGAAGGGAGTGTCGATCCATGCAGGGCCGGGTACGTCCGCCGCCCACGGCCGGATCGACCCGAGCGCGCGGCGCCGACCTCCCCGATCCGGCCCCCGATCCGGGCGGGGTGTGCGAGCGTAGTCGAGGACGATGCGGCGACTCGCTCCCCTGCCGCTGGCGGCCCTCTTCCTCTTCGTCGGGACGATGCACTTCGTCCGGCCCGCGTTCTTCGTCCCGCTGATGCCGGGGTGGCTGCCGGCCCATGCGGAGCTCGTCGCGCTGTCCGGTCTCGCGGAGCTCGTCACCGGCGTCGCGCTGGTGGTGCCCGCGTGGCGGGCGTACGGTGGGTGGCTCGCGTTCGCGACGCTCCTCGCGGTCTGGCCGGCGAACTGGCACCACGCGCTGTCCGGGGGGATTTCGCACCCCGACCTCCCGCGGGCGATGGCCGACGCGACCGTGGCTTGGGTGCGCCTGCCGATGCAGCTCCCGCTGTTGTGGTGGGCGTGGTGGGTCGCGCGGAGCGGCGCAGTGGCTGGTCCGGCTGCAACGCGCGTCGCCTTCGCCCGGGCCCCGCAGCCGCGGTGATCCGCGGCTCAGCCCTCCGGCTCGGTGGACGGCATCCCGGTCGGATCGCAGCCCCACTGGAAGTTGTCGATGAAGGCGTAGCTGTCGAGGATCGAGTCGGACAGATCGAAGATCGCGAACACGACCGTGATGTGCTCGCTCGGTGCGACGCCCGCGGTCGTCGTCAACCAGTTGGTGCCCGCGTGCTGCTTCATGCACGTGTTGTCGAACTCGGCCAGGTTGGCGCCGTCGTCGCGGAAGTCGAGGAACCCGGCGTTGAGCGAGATCGGGTTGCCGGCGGCGTCGAACGAGATGTTGCCGGTCCACAGCTCGGACTCGAGCCAGCCGACGTACATGTCATTGAACTGCGAGCCGTAGTAGTCGGGGTACTCGACCGAGAAGAACGCGAAGTCGTAGCTGAACGAGATCACGTCGGGCGGCACGTCGAGCTCGAACCGCATCTCGACGTAGTCGTTGGCGCTGCCGCCCTGGCTGAACTGGCCGTTGATCGTGTTCGAGCAATCGCCCGTCCCCAGCAGCGCGAGGTTGTTGGTGCAGTCGCCCGCGACGTCGTTGGTCCGCAGCGGCGCCGGGAGGTTCGCCCCGGGATCGTAGGCCCCGAGGTCGTCGTTGCAGTACGTCGGGAAGCCGTTGCTGTCGAAGAACGGGGTCTCGCTGCCGAGGTCGCCGACCAGGCCGCTGCCGATGACGGCGTAGCGCGAGCCCTCGCGCGGGTCGAAGGTGTTGTTGCCGCCGAACGAGGTGCGCACGCCCATCGCGCCGCCCGGCCCCGTGGTCGTGGCCGTCACCTGGGGCTCGCCCGGGCAGTTGAGCCCGATCGCCTGGAACAGATCGTTGCCCGCGTCGCACGGCACGTGATCCGGGATCGTGCAGGTGCACTCCTCCGTCTCGCACGCGGTGCCGCCCTCGCCGAGTCCGTCCCCGGTGTCACCGCCGAGGTCGAACTTGGGACCGCTGCCGCCGCCTGGGTCCACGCCGGTGCTGCCCTCGCCGGTGGTCGCGCCGCTGTCGGCTGCCGCCGCGGTGCCCTCGCCGGTGGCGGCGTCGTCGTCCGCGCCGGCACCCTGCGTGGGGTTGATCCCTGCTTCCGCGGAGGCCGCACCGCCACGGCCGTCGTCGGCCGCGCAGCCGAGTGCCAGGATCATCAAGCTCGCTGCCCGCGTCGCGCTCCGCATTGTGCCGCTCGATTCCGAGGCCGCCGGTGGACGCGCGTGCATCGGCACGCGGGCGATCGGCCATCGAAGCGCAGTGTGCATCGGCCGTTCCACTCGGGGCAAGGGGGAGAACCCGGCCTCGGATTGGGGGGGAGCGGGCGCGGAGCCGCGGCGCCACGTTGACCGACGCGTCATCGCGCAGCCGCCTGGGCTCGGAGCCCAGGCTGGTTGCACCGTCCGTGGTGTCGCTGACGCTCCGCGCAGCTCGACCTGCGTCGGGTGGCTCGGCTACGCTCGAGCGACCAGGGGCATGGGCGACATCATCCACCTCGGCAAGATCCGCAAGGCTCGGCAGCGCGCCGCCGACAAGGCGCGCGCCGACGGGAACGCAGCCCGCCACGGCCGGACGCGGGCCGAGCGGGAGCGCGACGCCGCCGAGCGGACGCGGCAGCGCGATGCCGTCGATGGCGCGCGCCTCGGCCCCACGCTGAGCCCGGCGCCCGATGAGCCCGGCCCCCCGGATCCCGACGAGCCGGGCTGATCGCATCACGGTTTCGTCGCCCGGAAACCATTGCCCCGGTTCGCGCGTACTCGATTTGCGGTGCGGGCCCGGTGTGCAGATCACACGTTCGGGTGCAAGCCCTGAAGCCCACCGCGCGTTCGGACCATGCAACCGAGGGCCACCATGCGTCGCAGCATCACCTGGGGAACGATCGTCGGCGTCGCGCTGGGGGCGACCGTGACGTTCGCGCTCTCGCGGGGGTGGCTCGACGTGCCGTGGTCGGCGTCGGCGTCGGGGCCTGCGCCCACGGCGGTCGTCGAAGACGCGTCCGTCCCCGGCATGCGCACGACCGACGCCCCGTTGCGGCCGCTGCGACCCGGGGGCATGCCGGTCGGCCAGATCGCGGCGCTGTCCGAGCTCTCACGGAGCTGAGACGGTCGGCGACTCGGCGACGAGGGCGGTGATGACGTCGTCGAGCGCCGTGCGGCTCGTCGCCCACGCCTCGCGCTCCGCGAGCGCCGCCGCGCCTCGGCCCTGATCGAGGCCGCGTGCGAGGGCGAGCCGACCCCGCGCGGTCGCCCGCTCGATCCGTCGGGTGAGGCGCGCGTGGAAGAGCGCGGCGTCGCGGTGCGCCCCGAGGTGTCGCTGCACCGCGCTCACCCGTTCCGGCCAGCTCTGGGCCGCTGCCGGGAGGACCCCATCGAAGAAGCCGATGCCGTAGCGCAGGGCGCGGGCCGCAATCCGCACCGCGTGCAGTCCCTCGAGGTCGAGCGGATCGGCGGGGACGTCGACGGCCGCGCGGAGGCGATCGAGGGCCGGTCCCCACCACTGCGCCGCGAGGGTCGGTCCGTCCCGCTCCGTGAGCGCCGACGCCACGAACAGGCGCAGCTCCGCGAGGATCGTCGCGATCGCGTCGGCCCGCAGCCTTCGCTTCGCGCGGGCGAGGGCCCGCTCGCGCCGGCGTGCGAGCGTGGCCTCGAGCTCGTCGATCGCGGCGCGCTCGAGATCCGCGGCGCAGTCGCGACGTCGGGCGTCGAGGCACGCGATCGCCACGTCGAGATCACGCACGTCGCCGAGCCGCTTCACGAGGCGACGCAGCGCCCGATCGAGGTCGCGGTGGGCCGGGCCCCCGTCGCCGCCGACGGCCCCGACGATCGCCCGCAGCCGCCGCACGGCGGTCCGGGTCCGCCGCACGTCGCGGGGCTCTTGGACCGCGTCGGCGCCCGCCAGGCGGCCGATCCAGCGATCGATGTGGCGGCACGCGTGCTCGGTCCACGTCGGGGCCGCACGCGCCACGACGTCGATCGCCGTGACCCGCGGGCCGAGTCGGTCCGATGGCCGCCCGATCGCCGGGGGCGGGGCGCGCCAGGCATCCAACCGCGCCGCGGCGCGGCGCCACACCACCGCTGCGACGCGGCGCACCAACGCGGACGGTCGAGGGAGCGGCACGGGGCCGGCATCCTACCACGTGGGTGTCCCAGCCCCGGCCTCAAGCAAAGTGGGCAACATTCCGAAATACCGATGCAGCATGCAGCCGCTCCAGGCCAGCACACTCCGGCTCCCGTCGCCGCCGCAGGCCCTCGCGCGCGTCATCCAGGCAGCCTCCGATCCGAGCGTGCCCGTGAGCTCCCTGGCCCGCGCCGTGAGCAGCGACGCAGGGCTCTCGGTGCAGCTGCTGCGGATGGTCAACTCGAGCATGTACAGCCGGGGTGCTCGGATCGCGACGGTCGATCGCGCGGTGGCGATGCTCGGCAATCGCTCGCTGCGCAACCTCGCGCTGTGCGTCGCGGTGCAGAACTGCGTGCGCGGCGGCATGGGCGAGTTCGATCTCGAGGGGTTCTGGGAGGACTCGCTGCGCCGCGCCGTCGCGGCGCGGATGCTCGCCGAGCACTTCTCGGCCGCCGACGTCGATCCGATCGAGGCGTTCACGTTCGGCCTGCTGCAGGATCTCGGCGTCGTCGCGCTGATGCAGACCGCCCCCGAGCGCGCCGAGCAGTGGATGGCCGTCCGTGGTCGCATGGCCGAGGATCGTCGACGGCTCGAGGCCGAGTGCTTCGGCATGACCCACGACGACGTCGCCGACGCGCTGATCCAGGCGTGGGCGCTGCCGCCGGAGCTCGCCGCGCCCATGCGCCACCATCACCACCCTGCGCGGGCCCCCGCGGAGCACCGCAGCCGGTGCATGCTCGCGGGGCAGGCGGAGCTGATGGCCCAGGTGCTGCGCTGTGACGACAAGCGGGCCGCGCTCGGGGCTGCGCGCGCGGGCCTCGGTCGCGAGATCGGGATGGAGGCGGACGCGGTCGACGGCCTGCTCGCGACGCTGTCGACCCGCGTCGACGAGGTCGGCAAGGAGCTCGGCTTCCGCGTGGGCCGGCAGCCACCGATGGAGGAGATCCTCGCCGCCGCCAACGCGGGGCTCGTCGAGCTCAACCTGACCTACGAGGAGGTCGTGCGCCGGCTCGAGCGGGCGCTCGCCGACACCGAGGCTCTGAGCAAGGAGCTCGCGGCGCGCAACCGCGAACTCGAGCAGCTCTCGGTCACCGACACCCTGACCGGGCTGCCGAACCGTCGGGCGCTCTCGGGGCGGCTCAACTACGAGCTGACTCGGCTCGCCCGCGACGGCGGATCGATCACGTTCGTGATGGGCGACCTCGACAAGTTCAAGTCGGTCAACGACACGTGGGGGCACGACTTCGGGGACGTGGTGCTGCGCGCCGCCGCGGGCGCGCTGCGCACCGCGGCCGTCGAGGGGGCGCTCGTGTGCCGCGTCGGCGGGGAGGAGTTCGGCGTGGTGATCCCGGGTCGCCACGGCGCCGAAGCGCTCGCCGCGGTCGAGTGCCTGCGCGAGGCGGTCGCGGCGGTCGAGCTGCCGTGCCCCGACGGCGCGAGCCGCAGCTTCACGGTGTCGTTGGGCGCCGCGTGGATCCTCGGCCCGACCCAGGGGGCGGTCGATCCCGACGCGGTCGCGGTGCAGCTCTACCGTGCCGCCGACCGGGCCCTGTACGAGGCCAAGCGTCAGGGACGCAACCGCGTCTGTGGCGCGGCGGAGCCCAGCACCTGGGCGCCGGCGATTCCCCCCCGCGCCGCGTGACGCTCGAGCGATGCACGCGCGGCCCCGTGCGCGTGTGCCAGGGCACGACTGCCCAGGGGTGTCGTGCACGGCGGCCGCGGTATGGTCGTCGCGTCGACATGGCTGCCACGCCCAGCGAGTTCCTCCGCCCCACCGACACCTTCGTCCGTCGCCACCTCGGGCCCGATGACGCCGAGATGCACGCGATGCTGCAGACGCTCGGCCTGCCCGATCTGGCGACGCTCGTCGATCGCACGATCCCGGCGTCGATCCGCCTCGCGGGCTCCTTGGACATCGGGCCGCCCCGCGGGGAGCACGAGCTGCTCGCGGCCCTCGCCGAGCGGGCGGGTCGCAACACGGTGCTCCGCTCGTTCCTCGGCCTCGGCTACCACGGGTGCATCGTGCCCGGCGTCATCGAGCGCAACATCCTGCAGAACCCGGGCTGGTACACCGCGTACACCCCGTACCAGGCCGAGATCGCCCAGGGGCGGCTCGAGGCGCTGCTGAACTTCCAGACGGCGGTCTCCGATCTGACCGCGATGCCGCTGGCGAACGCGTCGCTGCTCGACGAGGCGACGGCGGCGGCCGAGGCGATGGCGATGGCCCACCGGCTCATCGGCGAGTCGCGACACACCTTCTTCGTCGCGGCGAACTGCCACCCGCAGACGATCGCGGTGCTGCACACGCGGGCCGAGGCGCTCGGCCTCGAGATCGTGATCGGGGATCCCGAGACCCACGATCTCGCGGCGCTGCGCCCGTTCGGCGCGCTGCTGCAGTACCCGGACACCGACGGCCGCATCCGCGATCTCGCGCCCGTGGTGGATCGCATCCACGCCGCGGGCGGGCTCGCGGTCGTCGCGACCGATCTCCTCGCGTTGACGCTGCTGCGACCGCCCGGCGAGTTCGGGGTCGACATTGCGATCGGCTCGGCGCAGCGCTTCGGCGTGCCGATGGGGTTCGGTGGACCGCACGCGGCGTTCCTCGCGACCCGCGACGAGCACCGTCGACAGCTCCCGGGCCGGCTCATCGGCGTCTCACGCGACGCGGCCGGCAAGCAGGCGCTGCGCATGTCGATGCAGACGCGTGAGCAACACATCCGCCGCGAGAAGGCGACGAGCAACATCTGCACCGCGCAGGTGCTGCTCGCCGTGATGGCGAGCATGTACGCCGTCTACCACGGGCCCGACGGCCTGCGCCGCATCGCCGCGCGCGTCCACGGGGCGGCGCGTCTGCTCGCCGCGTCGCTGGCGGCCCACGGCCACGGCGTCGGCGACGGCGAGTTCTTCGACACGATCACGGTGCGTCCGGCCGGCGGCAAGGCGGCCGACGTCGTCGCAGCGGCGCTCGGGCGGGGCATCAACCTGCGACGGGTCGACGACGCGACGGTGGCGATCGCCCTCGACGAGACGGTCACCGAGGCCGACCTCCGGGCGATCCTCGGCGCGTTCGGGGTGCCCGAGGGCGAGCTCGACAAGCACGGCGCCGCGCTCGAGCAGGGCCTGTCGGCGCCGTTCGTCCGGACCAGCGCGTACCTCACCCATCCCGTGTTCAACCGCCACCACGGCGAGCACGAGATGCTCCGCTACATCCGGCGCCTCGAGGCCCGCGATCTCTCGCTGACGACGTCGATGATCTCGTTGGGCTCGTGCACGATGAAGCTCAACGCCACCTCGGAGATGGTGCCGGTGTCGTGGCCGGGCTTCGCCGCGCTGCACCCGTTCGTGCCGGCCGATCAGGCCCGCGGCTACCACGAGATGATCGGCGAGCTCGAGGGCTGGCTGGGCAACATCACCGGCTTCGATGCGGTGTCGCTGCAGCCGAACGCGGGCAGCCAGGGCGAGTACACCGGGCTGCTCGTGATCCGGGCCCACCACCGCGCGCGCGGCCAGGCGGACCGCAACGTGTGCCTGATCCCGGTGTCGGCCCACGGGACCAACCCGGCCAGCGCCGTGATGGCCGGCATGCACGTGGTCATCGTCGCCTGCGACGAGCGCGGCAACGTCGACGTCGCCGATCTGCGCAAGAAGGCCGCGGCCAACGCCGACAAGCTCGCCGCGCTGATGGTCACCTACCCGTCGACGCACGGCGTGTTCGAGGCGTCGATCCGCGAGATCTGCGAGATCGTCCACGAGCACGGCGGCCAGGTCTACCTCGACGGCGCCAACATGAACGCGCAGGTCGGCCTGTGCCGACCCGGTGACTACGGGGCCGACGTCTGTCACCTCAACCTGCACAAGACGTTCTGCATCCCGCACGGCGGCGGCGGTCCGGGCATGGGGCCGATCGCGGTGAAGGCCCACCTGGCGCCGTACCTGCCCGGTCATCCGGTGGTGGCGAGCGGCGGCGCGAAGGCGATCGGGCCGGTGTCCGCGGCGCCCTGGGGCAGCGCGAGCATCCTGCCGATCTCGTGGGTCTACATCGCGTTGATGGGCAGCGCGGGGCTGCGGCGCGCGACCGAGGTCGCGATCCTCAACGCGAACTACATGGCCCACCGCCTGGCGAAGGAGTTCTCGATCCTCTACCGCGGCGAGGGCGGCATGGTCGCGCACGAGTTCATCGTCGATCTGCGGCCGTTCAAGGCGAGCTGCGGCATCGAGGCCGAGGACGTGGCGAAGCGGCTGATGGACTACGGCTTCCACGCGCCGACGATGTCGTTCCCGGTCACAGGCACGCTGATGATCGAGCCCACCGAGAGCGAGTCGCGGGGCGAGCTCGACCGGCTGTGCGACGCGCTGCTCGCGATCCGCGAGGAGATCGCGAAGGTCGAGCGCGGCGAGTGGCCGCGCGACGACAACCCGCTGAAGAACGCGCCGCACACGGCGGCGGCAGTGACGTCGGAGACGTGGACGCACCCGTACACGCGGGAGCAGGCGGCGTGGCCGGCGGCGTGGGTGCACGCGCACAAGTACTGGCCGACCGTGGCGCGCATCGACAACGCGTGGGGGGATCGGAACTTGGTTTGTAGCTGTCCGCCGATCGAGGCTTACGCGGCGGAGTAGGGGGCGTCGGGCTCGGGCTCGGGCACGGAGCGGGGGGTGAGGAGCTTCGCTCCTCAGATCCCCCGCTATCTCTCGATCTCCACCAACAACGTCGTGATGTTGTCCTTCCCGCCCTTCGCGTTCGCGAAGCGGATGGACTCGAGGACGGCGTCCTCGACCTCGAGGTTGAGGAAGTAGCGCATCTCGTCCATCGACTCGACGTAGCCGTGGAAGCCGTCGGAGCAGAGCACGAAGCGGTCGCCGCCGAACAGCGGCACCGGCATCGTGTCGACCTCGACGTAGTCCTTGTGGCCGACCGCGCGGGTGATGACGTTGCGGGCGCGCGACTTTGCGGCCTGCTCGGGCGTGATCATGCCGTGCTTGAGCTGGTAGTTGATGAGGGTGTGGTCCTCGGTGATCTGCTCGACCATGCCCTGGCGCACGAGGTAGACCCGCGAGTCGCCGACCTGGCCGATGATGCCGAGGCCGCCGCACACCAGCAGCACCGACGCCGTCGTGCTCATCCCGCGCTGGTCGGGATCGAGCTGGCCCATCGTGTGGACCATGTAGCAGGCGTTCTGGATCGCGCCGCGCACGATCTGGCACAGCTGACCCGCGCGCGCGCTCGGATCGGCGGTGGCCGCCTCGCGGACCGTCGCCTCGTGGCGCTTGACCCACTCCCAGACCAGCTCGACGGTCTCCTGGGAGGCGACCTCGCCCTTGGCCCGGCCGCCGACGCCGTCGGCGACGACGAAGAGGCCCAGGTCGGGATCGGCCAGATGGGCGTCCTCGTTGTGGTCGCGGGACAGGCCCGTGTCCGTGTGACCGAAGTATCTCAGCTGCATTCGCGGACCGGTGGCGATCCTACCACGTGGGAGCATCGCCCGCCCAAGGGCGCAACTGCAGCTCGCGCACACGCGCCTCGAAGGCCGCGGGCACCCCGGCGCAGACGCGCTGCTCGCCTGCCCAGCTCCCGAGCTCGACGGGCAGGGCGCAGGCCGACAGGTCGAGGGAGATGCAGTGCAGCGCGAGCGAGGCCTCGGTCACGTCGCCGCCATAGCGCGCGTCACCCTCGATCGGCATCCCGAGCCAGGCGAGGTGCACCCGGATCTGGTGGCGATGCCCGCGGCCCAGCGCCACGGCGACCAGGCAGCGGCCCGTACCGTCGGTGGCGACCGGCCCGGGGGACACCGCGAGGGGGACGACGCTGCAGTGGGTCGGCCGGCCCCCGGGCCGCACCGCAACGGTCTGTCGATCGGCCCCGTGTCCCAGCGGCAGCTCGAGCCGGACGAGTGCTGCGGATTGCGGAACCGGCAGATCGTCGAGTCGCCACCACGTCGCGGTGCTCGGCTCGACGGTGACGCCGGGGTGCGGCGGCCAGCGCAGTGGATGCCGCGAGCAGGTCAGGGCGACATAGGTCTTCTGTGCGCGTGGGTCGGCCATCGCGGCGCGGCCCCGTCGCCAGGCCGCGGGGCTGCGGGCGAACGCGGTGACCCCCGTCGTCATGCGATCGAGCCGGTGGATCGCGCCGCCCTCGCGGGGATCCGGGCTCGACGCGGCGCACTCGGGGAACTGCGCCGCCACGGCGTCGGCGAGGGCGTCCGGTCCGCCCGGGCGCAGGCGATGGGTGTGCACGCCCGCGGGCTTGTCGACGTACACGAAGTCGGCCGTCACCGCGAGCACCCGCAGCTCACCCACCGTGCTCGACGCCGATGCGACCGAGAGCTCGAGTCGCTGCCCGATCGCGACGCGCGTCGACGCGATGGCGGGCGCGCCGTCGATCCGCAGGGTGCCCGCGCGTGCGAGCGAGCGTGCCGCCCGTCGCGACAGTCCCGGCACGCGACGGCCGAGCACGACGTCGGCCCGCTCGCCGACATCCTCGGGGCCGACGACCCACTCGACGTGCGCGGGCGCGTCGTCGTGCGTGGGCGAGTCGGTCACGGCGCGCGCTCGTGGGCGTGGACGTGGGCCTCGAGGAGCAGGACCTCGCAATCGGCCCCCGGCTCGATCGCGCCGACGCCTGGCGGCACGCGGACGAGCGCGTCGGCGCCCGCGAGCGATCGCAGGTTGCCCGAGAGCTGATCGGGCAGTGGCGCGACGGTGCCGCCATCGGTGCGCGCGCGGACCCAGTGCTCGCGGGTGCGCTCGCCCGGGAAGACGCCGCCGGCGATCATCCGCCGCAGCGGTCGCCGCGGATCGCCGCGGACGCCCAGCATCCTGCGCAGCGCCGGGCGAGCGAACAGCTCGTACGCGACGAACGTGCTCGCGGGGTTGCCCGGCAGCGCGAACCACAGGCCGCCGTCGGTGCGCACGATTCCGGTCGGCTTGCCCGGCCGCATCGCGACGCCCCAGACGAGGATCTCGCGACCGTCGCGTGCCGCCGCCGCGCGCACGTGATCGTGGTCGCCGACGGAGGCGCCGCCGGTGGTGAGCACCACGTCGGCGATCGCGATCGCGTGATCGAGCGCGGCGAGCAGCGCCACGGGATCGTCGCCGACAGTGCGGGAGGAGACGACCACGGCCCCTGCGGCGGCGCCGAGCGCCGCGAGCATCGGCGCGTTGGTGTCGTAGAGGTGACCCTCGCACAGGGGCGCGCCGACCGGGAGCAGCTCGTCGCCGGTGGAGAGGATCGCGAGCCGCGGGCGGCGATGCACCGCGACGCGGGAGGTCCCCGCGCCCGCGAGCAGGGCGAGCTCGGCGGGCCCGAGGTGCTGGCCGGCGCGCACGAGCACGTCGCCGCGGCGGACGTCCGAGCCCGCGGGCCGGATGTGCCGGCCTGCGGACACGCCCGCGGCGATCTCGGGCAGGAAGCGCACCACGTCGCGGTCGCGTCGCGCGTCCTCCTGGGCGATCACCACGGCGGCGCCGCGGGGGACCACGGCGCCGGTGGAGATGCGGACCGCGTCGCCGGCCGCGAGCTCGCCCGACCATGGGTGCCCCGCCGCGCTCTCGCCGACGACGCGCGCCGAGCCGGCGCGGGCTGTCGCGAGGGCACACGCATAGCCGTCCATGATGCTGACGTCGCCCGCGGGCAGGTCGAGCGCCGCCGACACCGGCGCGGCGGTGATCTGGCCGGCGGCGTCGTAGATCGTGAGCTCCTCGATGGCGCGGGCGCTCGCGTGCGCGAGGGCGAGCCGCTGCGCCTCGTCCACGCCGAGCAGCGTCATGGCGATCGCCGACCCGGCACGCGGCTCGAGCTCTGGGTCGACGGCTCGTGCCGCGGCCGCGCGGGCTTGCCGGGGCCCTTGGCGCCCGACTTGGGCTTCGCCTTCGTCGACGCCGACGCAGGCGGCTTCGCCTCCGCGTCGCGCCCGTCGTCGCCGTTCCGATCCGCGCTGCTGCTCCGATCGGCCCCGCGGTCGGACGCGTCGTGCTCGAGCGCGGTGTCGTCGTGGTCGTGATCGTCGAGCACGCTGCCCTTGGGCGGCGGCGCGTCGAGGGTGCCCTTGCGTCGCTGCTCGTCGACGTAGACGATGACGAGTTCCCCGGCTTCCACCGCGTGATCGCGGGCGTAGCCGTTGATCCTCGCCAGGTCTCCCGTCGTCAGATCGTAGCGCCGCCCGATCGACTCGAGCGTGTCGCCACGCCGGGCCTTCACGGCGCGCCGGGCCTTGCCGCGCTGCGCGAGGCTGGCCTCGATGTGCTCCCTCGACCCGCGCAACACGTGCTGCACGTCGTCGAGCTCGTGGACCACGACGCCCCGCGCGGCCGCGTCGAAGCGCTCCGGCACGAGGAGCTGCAGCAGCTGCCCGGGCTGCAGGCGCGCGTGCGGGTCGAGGTCGTTCCACGCGACGATGCGCTCCCAGGGCGTGCCGAAGGTGCGGGCGAGGGCGGCCGTCGTGGTCGCGCGCGTGACCTCGAAGAACACCAGCCGCTGGCCGTCGCCGATCTCCAGGCGCGGCACGGCGGCCAGGGGCCGCGTCGGCCCGGTGTCGCCGGTGCTCGCCGCACCCGCGTCGACCACGAGCACGACGCCCGCGGTGACCTCCGCCGCGTCGCGGATGCCGTTGCGCTTGCGCAGCTCCTTCTCGTTCATGCCGTACTTCGCGGCGATCGCCGCGAGGCGCTCGCCCTCGCGGGCGACGTGCGTGGCCTCTGCGGCCCACGTCGACTCGAACTCGCGGCGGGCCCGGGCGAAGCGCTCGGACGCCGGCTTGGGCAGGCGCACCCGCGTCTTCGTCCGTGGCGGGGTCCGCCCCCGCAGCAGGTGGGCGTTCAGCTCTGCGACGAGGTCCGCGTCGACCTCGCCGACCCGGGCGATCTCGGCGAGCGACGTCGAGTGATCGACCTCGACCTCGGCCCAGTCGGCCGCCGGCAGCGGCGCGACGTCGTCGGCGGAGAACCCCAGGGCCTCGCGGTTGCGGGCCACGATCGCCGCAGCGACGATCTTCGGCACGTAGTTCACGGTCGCGTGCGGCAGGCCGCTCTCGATCTCGGCGAGGGCCCAGAAGTTGTTGGTGTTGTGCCGCTCGATCGCCGTCGTCACCAGGCCATAGCCGGCGTTGTAGGCGGCCAGGGCCAGCTCCCACGAGCCGAAGCGCACGCGAAGATCCGCCAGGTAGCTCGCCGCGGCTGCGCTCGAGCGCTCGATGTCGTAGCGCCAGTCGATCCAGTAGGTCTTGGTCAGGCCGTAGACGCCGCCGGTCCCCTCCATGAACTGCCATGGTCCAGCGGCGCCGGCCGCCGAGCGGACCCGCGGGTTGAAGCCGCTCTCGGCCATCACCACCCAGACCAGGCCCTCGGGCACGTCGTGGGCCCGGAGGATCTTGCGGACCATCGCCTCGTAGCGGCCCGCCCGTCGCAGCCACGCCTTCATCATCGAGACGCCGCGCGGATCCTTGGTGAAGTAGCGCAGGTACTCGACCAGCCCCCGATTCCACCGCACCGGTAGATCGGGCAGGGCGAGCTTCTTCATCCACGGCTCCGGCGGGACGTTCACGATCGTCTGGGGGCCGTCGAGGATCTCCGCCTCGAAGGCCGCGAGCGCGCTGCGATCCTCGCGGTCGGGGTCGTAGGCGGGTGGTGTCCACGCGGCGTGGATCGACGCGCGCTCGGCCCGATCGCCGCGGACGCGCCTACGTCCCTCCTCCACGCCCGAGTCCGCGTCGGGGGCCGCAGCCACCGGTGCGCCGCTCGCCAGCACGCAGGCGCCGAGGAGCACGGCGGCGACGATGCGCCACGGATGACCAGCGGGCGTCGTCCGTGCAGCCCACCGACGCGTCCTTTGCGCGAGGTGCGGCAGAGCCAGCATGGGCGCCACGCTAGCATTGGTCGGCAAAGCCGACTACCTTTCCGCCATGCACACCGTGCTCGGCTTTGGGGTCGGCCTTCCCGAGGTGCTCATCATCTTGTTGGTGGTGCTGCTCATCTTCGGACCTTCGAAGCTGCCCGCGCTCGGCGAGGGCATCGGGAAGATGCTGCGCGGCTTCAAGAAGGAGATGAAGTCGATGGAAGACGACAAGCAGGCCGCTGCGGCCGAGCGGGCGATCGAGCGCGACGATCGCCCCGAGATCGACGTGACGCCCAAGGGCGCGCCCGATCAGAAGGGCTGAGTAGCGGATGAACGCGAAGCGTTCACCCGCGGCGAAGGGCCGTCCCTTCCCATTGGCCTGGTAGCCCGGCGCTCACATCCCCGGCTGCACGCGACGCTGCATCGCGGCGCGCAACGCCGGGGGCAGGCGAGCGTCGTGGGCCAGCTCGCGGATCTCCACGGCGTCGAGCAGGCCCACGAGCTGCAGCGCCATCGGCAGCGGGAACCGGGGGTTGCGGACCAACGCGACGCGGACGCGCGCGCTGAGGCTCCACCGCGGCGATCGATGCAGCAGGCCCAGGACCTCCGCCGAGCTGCGCCGCGCGGTCGCGATGCGCAGCACGTCGTCCTCGGTGATGTGCGGGTTGGCGAGCAGCAACGCCACGACGTCGGCGTGGGGATCGGTGAGCAGGCGCTGCAGCACGTCGCGACGCCACGACCGGGCCAGCGACTTGCGCTCGCCGAGGGTCAACGGCCGCGTGCCCGGCACGAGCGGGCGCGGTGCGCCGGCCTTCACGTCGCCCTGCGCGTCGGCGACGAAAAGCAGCTCCCTGCAGGCCTCGAGGCCCCGCGCCACCGCGGCGCCGTGGATCGCGGCCCGGGTCGCGTAGGGGAGGCGATCCGAGCCGAGCATGTCGACCGCGGCGAGCAGCCCGACGAAGAACGGCGGCCCGCCGCTGCGGCCCGCGGTCGCGAGGACATCGAGCAGCCACGCGGCGTCGCCCGGCTCGGCGTCGATGATCCAACCCGCGAGCCGAGCGGCCCGCATGGTGCGGTCGGGCAGGGCGCCGAGCCGCGACGCGATCGCGAGCGGATCGAGCGTCGCGGGGTGCGTCCCGTCGGCGGCGTCAGCCCCCATCCACCGAGGGTCTCACGGCGCGACGTACTGGCGGTAGAGATCCTCGAGCAGCGGGCGCGGATCCGGGGTGTTCTTCCGGACGATGCTCGCCGCGGTGAGACCGACGACCGCGAGCAGCAGGATCATGAGCACCACGGTCCCGAAGGCGCCCGAGCGGCGGGGCGCCGGCTCGAGGGGCTCGTCGGGGACCGCAGCGGGCGCTTCGGTCCGCGCGGGTCGGGCCCGCGGTGCGGCGCTCGCCGGCGTCGTCGCGGGCTCGCGGGGCGGTGTGACCGGGGTCGGGCGCGGGGCCGGCCGCGCCGCCGGGGTCTCGGCGCGGGCGGGCGGCGGGGCATCGATCGGCTCCGGGACGCCCGCATCCGCGAGCGCATCGGCACGCCTGCGCGCGGGCTCGGTGTCGGCCTCGGTCGCGCGGGGCGGCGTGATCTCGGCGCGCGCCGGGGGCGGTGCCATGCCGATCACGGTGGGGTGGCCGACGCCGGGGGTGCGGACGATGGTCTCGTTGGCGTCGTCGTCGTCGTCGAGCCCGATCGGCACGATGGGGGGACGCGCTGCAGGGGCGCTCGCGGCCGCGGGCGGTGCGACCGGGGTCGGCATGCTCGCGGGCGGTGCGACCGGGACCGCCGTGGGCGGCGAGACGCGCTCTGTGGCCGCGGGAGCCGGCGCGGGCGCGGGCTGCACGGCGGGCGCAACGGGGAGGACCTCGGCCGCGGGCGGGGGCGCGACCTCGACCGGCGGGGGCGCCAGGGCGGGGAGCTCGGCGGCCTCGGCCACGCGGACACCCGCCGGACCCGCGGCTGCGCGACGGTAGTCGGCAGCGCTGCGGAAGCCGCTCGCCATGCGCATGCCCGACTCGAGGAGGCTCGCGTCGTTGGCGGCGGCGAAGTCGAGGATCATGCGGAAGCGGCAGTGCGGACACTCGATCTGGACGAGCTCCGCGATGTCGCCATCGCGCACTTCGAAGGGGCCTTCGCACTCGGGGCAGGCGATGATCATCTAGAAATCGAGCCCCACGGAGAATGTGTACTGCTGTTGGAACTGCGAGCTGTCGGCGACGCTCACGCCGTCGAGCTTGCCGGCCTTCTTGCCACCCGGGGTGAGCATCGCTTCGACGCCCAAGCGCATCACGGAGAAGATCATGCGGGCTCCGAAGTAGGGGCGGTGGCGAACGATCGCACCGGCGTTCTGGAACACGAACTCGTTGTTCGCCGCGGTGTCCACACCCGGGCAGCTCTGGTTGTAGTCGTCGACGAACTCGTCACAGTTCGGCGTCGCGTCGAGCACGCTCGAGCGCGAGATGATGATGAGCGCCTCGTAGCCGGCGTACGGGGTGAGGCTGAAGGTCTTGCCGAGCCCGAACACGTAGGAGACCGACACCGACGGCGCGGCGGTCGTCATGTTGACGTCCTTGGCCCCGAGCAGCCGGCTGAAGCTCCCGCGGATCGCGATCGAGGGGATCGGGTGCTTGCGGTAGAAGCCCTCGTGGATCGCGATCTTGCCGTAGCCCGACATCGCCCACATGCGGCTGTCGAACAGGTGCGTCGCGCCGGCGCCCACCTCGATGCCCGGCCACAGGCCCTTGCGCGCCATGAGCTGCATCGTCGGGGCGACGTTGTCGGCGCTGCCCCGGGTCGTGCGCGACCAGTAGTCGTTCGAGCCGCCGATCGTGTTGATCCCGAAATCCGCCGAGATCGCGAAGCCGGCCAGGCCCAGCGAGTCGGCCGGGTCGACGGGGCGCGGTGCCATCACGGTGCCGAGCTCGGACGACAGGGTCCGGAAGGCCGCGTCGTCCTGCGTCAGGGTGGTGCCCGACTGTGTCCCGAGCCGCGTCAGGTCGAGATCGTACTTGCCGGCTTGCACGGTCCGCGGCGCAAGCGACAACGCGGTTGCGACCAGGGCGGCGTGGGGCAGTAGCCGGCGATGCATTCGGTGCTCCGAGCAGCGGACGGCGCAGCGTAGCGTTGCGTCTGGTCGCGTGTCAAGGATGCCCCAGGGTTCAACGTTCGGAGATCGCTGCGATTTCGTGTAGGTGCTGCGCGAGCACGCCGGGCTCGGCAGCGCTCACCAGCGCAGCTCGACACCGCGGCGTGCGATGCTGCCCCCGAGCTCGGCGCGTCGCGAGACCGCGGCCTTCGAGCCCAGGCGCAGCGAACGGGCCGCAGCGCCGGTCGGGGCGAAGCGGACGTCGAATCCCATGCGGACGTGCGCGCGGCCATCACCGGTCGGGTAGCGATCGATCGCGACGAGCTCCACCTGCGTCGGCGCCTCGCCATCGGCTTGGAACCACCACGTGTCGGGATCGAGCAGGACGTCGCCGTCGCGGGGACGATCCGCGATCTCGACGACCACCGTGAACGATGCGCCGTCGCAGTGACGCGCGCACAGGCGTGCCCGGATGTCCTTGCGATCGGGGCCGGGGGCCGCGGCGGCCGCGAGATCGACGAGCGTCGCGTCCCAGCGCGTCGCGGTCACGACGACGCCGTCGGCGACGACGACCCGGCGCTCGCGCGCGGACACTGGCGAGGCGCCGGGCGGCGCATGGGCGGCGGCGCAGCCCACGACGCCGAGCAGCGCCAACGCGACGGCGGCGAGGGGCGCTCGACCACCCACGCTAGCGCGCCTTCCTCGGGGCGCCGGCGAACATGATTCCGAAGGTCCCGCCGCGCACCCACACCACGCGGGACGGCAGGACCATGTCGATGGGTCCGCCCGCGTCCTCGACGTGCAGCGCCACCTCGGCGCCCTCGACGAGGGGCAGTGGGCGCAGCAGCTCGAACTTCGCGCCGCCCGCGGAGAGATCGACCACGATGACGTCGCGGGGCTCCGTGTCGGGGCCGTGCTTGCCGACGATCGACAGCGCCGCCGAGCGGCGGCACGAGAACCGCGTGAACTGTCGCCCGCCGCTGCCGTCCCGCGCGCGGAGCTTGGTCTCGAGCTCGGCGAGCCGCGCCCCCGCGTCGCGCTCGAGCGCCACGCCGCCCATCCCGCGCATGCGCAGTCCCCGGTACTCGAGGATCTCGAGCCAGAGATCGCCGTCGTAGGTGCTGCCGTCTCCCCACCGCGCGACCAGGCGGGCGAAGGTCTGGGCCCCGCGATCGCACTCGCCGACGACGCCGACCCGCCCGGGGGCCAGCGTGGTCGAGGTGTCGCCGCAGGCGGGTCGATCGCCCAGGGCGGTGCCGTCGAAGGCCCCGGAGGGCCGCCACGGGGCGGTCCCGCCGTCGTTGGCGGCGGACTCGAGCGACCCGGGAGGGGCTCCCACCGAGAGGGGTCTTGCAGCGGTCATGGTCGCCTTGCCACGGCCAAGCCGCGACTGCTAGCGTCATCGACCGTCTGGGCACGAGTTGAAGGCCGACAGCGAACGACGTCGCGGACCACTTCGGGCCGTCCCCATGCACCTCGAGCAGCGCGAGCACTGGGTCTTGCTCGCGCTGTTCCTGGTCTCGCTCACCGGCGCCCTGGTGTTCTGGACCGACGGACCGCCGTGGGCGTGGTGGGCCGGCCGTGCCGGCGTCGGCACCTTCTTCGGCCTCGTCGCATGGTGGGCGGTCACCGGCTTCTCCGGCTACGAGCACCGCACGGGCCTGCGGATCGTTCGACGCCCGGGTGCGCCGCGCAAGTCGCTGGCGCGGGCGCTGCTCGCCCTCACCGGCGTCATCGTCGGTCTCGCGTGCATGTACTACGGGCTGCGCAGCGCGCCGGTCGTCATCGCCACGGCGCTGTGCGCCGCCGCAGCCCTCGTGCTGCTGGTGTTCCGCCGCTTCGCCGTGTTCGCGAGCCTGTCGATCGTCGGCATCGCGATCGGCGTCGCGGCGCTCATCGTCGTGCAGTCGGTCGCGACCGGCTTCCAGCACGAGTTCGAGCGGCGGGTGCTCGGCGTCTACGCGCACATCAACGTCACCCGTGCCTTCGGCATCCAGGAGTACCGCCGCTTCGAGGCCTACCTGCGCACGGTCGACGGCGTCGTCGGGGCGAGCCCGTTCGTCTACTACGCGATGGCCCTCGCGCCGCAGTCGTCCGCGTCCGACGACCGCGAGCTCCGCCGGGCGAGCGTGCTGGTGAAGGGGATCGAGCCGTCGACCGCCTCCGAGGTCATCGATCTCGACGCGCACCTCGACGCGGGCGGTGGACCCGACGTGGAGATCTCGGCGCTCACCAGCGACATCGAGCTGCAGCCGATGCCCGACCGGCCCGACGGCAAGCTGCCCGAGGTCATCGCACGAACCCCGGATCCGCGCGGCGAGGGCTGGTACGGTCCGGCGCTCGCGCGGTGGCGATCGCTGCCCGACACCGTCGAGTACGGTCACGGCCGCAAGACCGACTGGGACGGCGACGACGGCGACCCGTGGCCCGACGACGATCCCCAGGCCGCGCGCGCGGCGGTCTCGGACGAGGTCCTGCCGACGATGTTCGTCGGCGTGACGCTGGCCCGCGAGCTCGAGCTCGAGCTCGACGATGTGGTCACGCTCGTCGATCCCGGCGCGGGCTTCGACCACACCGAGGTCCCCGAGTACCGCCGCTATCGGATCGCCGGCATCTTCCGCGCCGGCTTCCAGGAGTACGACAGCCGCCTGGTCTACGTGCACATCCACGAGCTGCAGTGGTTCAAGTACCGGGGCAAGGACATCGTCTCGGGCGTCGATCTGCGGCTGGCCGATCCGTACGACGCGCCGCGGGTCGAGGCCGTGCTGCGCGGGACCATCGGCGACGACGAGTACTCGATCCTCGAGTGGCAGAAGCTCAACGCCAACCTCTTCCAGTCGATCCGCACGCAGAAGACGATCCTCACCATCATCTTGAGCCTGGTCAGCGCGGTGGCTGGCTTCAACGTGCTCGCGGCGCTGTGGACGATGGTCGTGCGGCGCACCGCCGAGATCGCGATCCTGATGTCGATGGGCGCGACCGAGTCCGGGGTCGCGCGGATCTTCCAGTTCTCGGGCATGACGCTCGGCGCGGTGGGATCCATCGCGGGGGTGGCGTTCGGCCTGGTGTTGTGCGCCCTGGTCGAGTTCTACGGCTACACGCTCGACCCCGAGGTCTACTTCATCGAGCGTCTCCCGGTCGAGCTGAGCGTCGCGCAGATCGGCGCCGTGCTGGCGCTGACGATGGGCATCTCGTTCGTCGCGACCATCCCCCCGGCCCTGCGCGCCGCGAAGCTGCGCCCGGTCGAGGGCCTGCGCTACGAGTGAGCGATGACGGAGCGGATCGACCGGCCCGTGCAGCGCGGATTGTCCTGGCCGCTGCTGACGATGGTCGCGCTGCGCCTCGCGCTGCGCGAGCGGCCGGCCTCGGTACGGGTGCGACGCACCGGGTGGCTCGCGCTCGCGCTGACACTCGCGTGCGCCGGGCTGTTGCTGGGCGGGGTCTCGCAGCTGTGGCTCGTCGTCGTGCTCGCGGGGGCGAGCATGCTGCTGCTGACGACGCTGGCACTGCGGCTGTTCCCCGCGGCGATGGCGGTGTCGGTCATCGGCATCGCCCTGTCGTGCGCGAGCCTGATGACGGCGCTCGCGGTCACCAGCGGCTTCCTCGACGAGGTCTCGGTCACGGTCGCCCGATTCAACGGCCACCTGCTCGTCACCAAGTACGGCCTCGACTTCACCGAGTACGAGGCCCTGGGCGCGGACATCTCCGACGATCCGCGGGTGGCCGCGGCGTCACCGTTCGCCTACTCGATGGTGGTCGTGGTCCGTGACGACGCCGGCGCGGCGAGCCAGGCGGCCGCGATCCCCGAGGCCGCGCCCGCGGGCGATCCCGACGCCGCCTGGGACGTCGTGATGGACGCCGACGCGCGCCTGCCTGCGGCCACGTCGGCCCGCGGCGACACGCCCCAGCCGGCGGCCGAGCGACCGGCGATCGTCATGGGCAAGGGCATCGATCCGGAACAGGCGCAGCACTTCTCGGCGCTGGCGCAGGCGTTCGGTCGCGGTGACCTGTCGGGGCTGCGACCGGCCGACTCTCGGGCGCTGCCGGGCGTGGTGCTCGGCCACAGCTTGCGGCGCAGCCTAGGCGTCGAGCTCGGTGATCGCGTGCGCGTGGTCGTGCCCGCGGAGCTCGATGGTCGCACCGAGGCGACCACGGCGATGCCACGCCACGCGACGTTCGAGGTGCTCGACGAGCTCCGGACCGGGATCGTCGAGCTCGATCGCAACCTCGTGCTGATGCACCTGTCGGCCGCGCAGGCGCTGTTCTTCAAGTCGGCCCGCGTCACCGGCATCGAGTTCGAGCTCCACGATCCCGGGACGGCGGAGGTGGTCGCCGACGCGCTCGCGATGCGCCTGCCGGGCCTGTACCGCGTCAGCACTTGGTACGAGGCGAACGCCGAGATGCTGCAGACGCTCGCGCAGATCCGCGTGGTCGTCTCGGTGATCCTCGGGCTGATGGGCGTGGTCGGGGCGTCGTCCCTGGTCGCGAGCCTGCTGCTGATCGTGCGGCGCAAGCACCACGACATCGGGGTGTTGCTCGCGGTGGGTGCCGACCACGGGACGATGTTCTGGGTCTTCGAGGGCGTGGGCCTGTTCGCGGGGCTCGTCGGCGTGCTGCTCGGCACGGGGCTCGGCGCGCTGTACTGCGCCGTGATCTCCGCCTACCGCTTCCCGCTGCAGAGCGACGTCTACCCGATCGATCACCTGCCGGCCCACGTCGCGCTCGCCGACGCGATCATCCCCGGCACCGTCGCGCTGGTGTTGTGCGCGGTCGCCAGCGGCCCGGTCGCGCTGATGGCCGCCCGGGTCCGGATTCTCTCGGCGCTCTCGCGGTAGTCCCGATCGAGTGCTCAGCCTGGCTGGGCAGGCGCCGCGGCCTCGCCGGCGTCCTTGGCGTTCGACGCGGCCTGCAGATCGACGATCTTCTTCTTCGCGACGCTCTCGGAGTACGGCGAGCAGCAGTCCATGCGCACGTACGTCGACCACTCGTTCAGCGCGTGGTCGATGTCACCCTTGGCCTCGTAGACCTGCGCGGCGCCGGCGTGCGCCATCTTGTCCGAGGCCCACGACGACAGCGCCTTCATGTACGTCTTCAGCGCGTCGTCGTGGCGGTTCTGCGCCGCGAGGACATCGCCGAGCTCGGTGTAGACGAACTGCGCCATCGGATCGAGCTCGGCGACCTGACGCAGGACCTTCTCGGCCTCGTCGTACTTCTTCGCCAGCTTGAGCTGCACGCCGTAGGGCAGGCCGTACTCGCTCTTGTCGGGCGCGAGCTCGAAGGCCTTCGCGAAGGCGGCCGCGGCCTCGGCGTGCTGCTCCTTGCGGGCGAGGATCTCGCCGCGCAGGCCGTGGACGGCCGGATCGTCGCCCTTGGCCGCGATCGACTTGTCGACCAGCGGCAGCGCCTCGTCGGGCTTGCCGTCGGCGAACCGGATCCTGGCCAGGCCCGCGAGCGCCTCGGGTTGATCGGCGTGGGCCTGGAGGATCTGGTTGTAGAGCTTCTCGGCGTCCTTGTGCTTGTGGTTGCGCGTCCATGCGGCCGCGGACTTGAGGTCGGCGGTCAGCTTGGCCTGCGCCTCCGCAGGATCGACCTTGGGAGCGTCGTCGCACCCGGCGGGCAGGAGGGACGCGAGCATCGACGCGAGCAGGAGGGCGCGCATGGGGGCATAGCGTGCATGGACGGGGCGCGCGGGGCAAGGGGCCGGTGGCTCGCGAAACCCCGGCCCCTGTGGCGGGCCGGTGCTAGGCTTGCCCCCGCGTGAGCGAGCGAGCGCGCGGCGCGAACCCGAGTGGCCTGCGGACGCAGGTCAAGGCGGCGCTCGCCCGGTGGGTGCTGCACAAGCGCCGCGAGCTGCTGGGGAGCGAGGAGGCCGGTCACCGTCCGGCTGCCCACGACGAGGCGACCCACGCGTGGGATGGCCGCCGTCGCTTCGCGGAGGACTACGTGTTCGCGGCGGCGCAGCCCGATCTCGGCGTGCTCGTCCGGCTCGAGTGGCTGCCGGGGCGCGCCGCGCATCGCGTGTGGCTGGTGGTCCTGCGCGACGATGTCGCGTGGTGGATCCCACCCGACGAGACCATCGTGGCGCAGTCGGTCGCGGATCGGTGGCATGTCGCCGGGCTCACGCTCGACTGCGTGCAGCCGCTCTCGCGGTGGACCGTTCGATACGCCGGCAAGCTCCACCCCGCCGAAGGGATCGAGGATCGTCGTCCGCGGCGCTGCGAGATCCAGCTCGAGTTCACCGCCGATGCGGCGCCGTTCGTCCCCGGCGTCGACGACGATCCGGATCTCGTCGCGCGGCGGCTCGGGGAGGCCCACTGGGATCCCGAGCTCGTGCGCGCGGTCCGACGCGCGACCCAGCGCGGCTACGTGCAGGTCGGCCGACTGCGCGGCACGGCGGTGATCGGCGACGACGTGATCCCGATCGATGCTCGCAGCGTCCGCCAGCACCACTGGGGCGTGCGCGACTGGGGCGCGCCGACCGGCGCGGTGCAGAGCCTCCTGGTCGACGGCGACGAGCTCGCGTGGGTGCAGCGCGCCGAGTTCCCGGCGCTCACGCTGGAGGGCGGCTTCGTCGCCGAGGGCGGGCGTTGGCAAGCGATCCGCGGGATCGGTCGCGCCGAGCGCCAGCGCGACGGCTGCCGCCTCGAGCTCGAGACGGACGCGGGGGTCCGGCAGTGGTCGACGCAGGTGCTGCGGGCCGCGACGATGCGCGTCGACGGCCGCGGCTCGTTCGACCTCGCGCTCGTCTCCGGTCCGACCGGCGTCTGCGGCCTGTGGGCGACCCAGTGGCGGACCCTACCGCCGGTGCCCGCGGTGCGCTGAGCGGCTCGACCCGCTGCGGGCCGGTGGTATGTTCCGCGCGCATGCCCGCGCGAATCATCAGCAGCACCGAGGCCATCGCACTGCTCGACACCGACGCCGTCTTCCTCGACGTGCGCTCCGTGCCGGAGTTCGAGGCGGGGCACGCCCCGGGCGCCTACAACATCCCGCTGCTCGAGAGCCGGGGTGGTGGGTTGGTGCCCAACGCGAAGTTCGCCGACGAGGTCGCCGCCGCGTTGCCACGCGATCGGACCATCGTCGTCGCGTGCAAGGCCGGCGGTCGATCGGCGAAGGCGGCAGCCGTCCTCGTGCAGCTCGGGTTCGAGCGGGTGCTCGATCACGGCGGTGGGTGGAGCGGCAACGCCACCGACGTCGGTTGGGCGCGCAGCGGTGGTCCGCAGACGACCGCGGACGCCGAGGGGCGCAGCCACCGGGAGCTCGTGCGATGAGCCGCCCACCGCTCGTCGGCCTGCGGCACCTCGCGCTGTGGATCCCCGCGGCGCACTTCGATGCGACCGTGGGCTTCTACCGCGAGGTCGTCGGCATGGCGCTGCAGTGGCAGCCCGACCCGGACAACGTGTACCTCAGCTCCGGCACCGACAACCTCGCGCTCCACCGCGTCCCCGCGGCGCGGTCGATCGAGCAGGCCACGTCGCCGCTCGATCACCTCGGATTCTTCGTGCCCACGCCGGCCGACGTCGCCACCTGGGAGGCGTGGGTCGAGGAAGGCGGGGCGCCGTTGGGCGCCCGCATCGAGCAGCGGGTCAAGACCCACCGCGACGGTGCGACGTCGTTCTACGCCCGCGATCCGGCGGGTCACCTCGTGCAGTTCCTCCACGTGCCAGCGTCGACCGGTTGAGGGTCAGCGCGCGTCGAGCCAGCGCTTCGCCGTCCGCTCGTCGGCGAAGCAGGCGACGCGCACCCCGCGGTCGGGGTCGAGCTTCTCGGCGACGGCGCGCGCCGCGGTTCGCAGCACCCCGGAGGAGGCCAGGAACGCGACGCGGCGGACACCGCAGTCCCGCACGCCCTCGAGGAGCTCGGCGGCGATCGCGGCGAAGCCCGACTCGTAGCCGGCGACGTCGCGGAGATCGACCAACACTCCCGCGGGGGCGGTCTGTCCGTCTCGCCAGTGATCGAGCGTCGCGCCGATCATGTCGCGCGTCACGATCCCGCCGCCCAACACCCGCACCGACGCGTCGACGATGTCGCATGCGACGCGCATCGCCGAGGGGGTCTGGGTGTAGTGCCGCGTGTCCATCCTCGAACGTCCAGACGGACGGGGCCGACGTGCATTGCAGCGCGCTGGGCCGTCCTCTTCGAGCGTAGTGGCCCATCGCACGATGTGCAAACGCCCGATCTCCCGCGCGAGGATCCGAGCGTGCTCGGAACATCATCGGCGCGGGAGGCCGGGCGTGGAACGACGTTTCGTCGGATCAGCCGCTGCTCGAGTCGCCGGCGCCGCCCGTGGGGTCGCCGCCGGACGTCGGCTCGTTGGTGTCACCGCCGCCCTCGCCGACGCTCGACTCGCCGGTGCAGGTGACCTCGCCCGCGACCTCGTTGCAGTTGAGCGTGAGCTCGACCTGGCGCCCCGGACCGGGCGGGTCGAACTCGAACGTCACCGAGGTGAGCAGACCGTCGTCCTCGTCGAGCAGGCGGACCTGGATGGTGTCGAGATCCTGGCCGTTGATCTCGCGGGTGGGGTCGGGGACGACCGCGAATCCGGGCGGCTTCACGCAGTCGAAGTCGTGGCTGAGCAGCTGGCTATTGCCGTTGCTCTCGTACGCGATGACCTGGAAGGTCTTGGTGACGACGAACTGGCACTCGGCCGGCTCGCCATCCAGCGAGTTGAACCACTTCACGCCAATCGACGCCGGGGTCGCGGAGAGCATCGCGTCGACCTCGCGCGAGCTGCCACCCACGACCTCGACGGTGTCGTCGTCCTCGGGGGCGCCGAGGTTGTCCATGACCGTGATGCCCGCGCCGTCGATCGCGGTCACCAGCAGCGGGTAGTTCCCTGCGTTGATCGAGTCGATGACGATCGGCTGGTCGGGATCGCAGTCCTGCTCCGCGGACTCCGTGCCGTCGCCGACGTTGACGCGGACCCGCTGGATGTCGAGCCCTTCGCACATGTTGGTGGCGCCGAGGGCGTAGCGGACGCTGATGGCACCGGTGGGGTCGTCACCGCCGCAGGCGAGGCCGAGCAGGGCGATGGCGGCGAGCGGGAGGCGGAGGCGTGAATTCGGGGCGGTCGTGCAAGTCATGGGGACTTTCGTGTCGACGTGCCGGCTCGGGCACGTGGCCAGAGGGTTCGACGTTTGGCGGCGCGGTGCAAGCCCAACCGACAATCCGGACCACCGGTTGGTCGACCTGAGACGCCACGCCCGCGGGGGATGTTCAGCGGTGGATCGCGGCTTTCTTGCCCGCCGCGGGCGCTTCGTGCCACGTCCCCGTGGGGAGATGTCTCACCGAGTGTCGGAGCCCACACGCCGCATCGCCACGAGCCCATGGCTACGCGCCCTGCTGTGCGTCGCCTTCACCCCTGGTGTGGCCGAGGCGGCCGGGCGCCGACCCGCCGCGGCGCCGTCCGAGCGGACGGCCGAGCGAACGGCCGAGGCTGCGTCGGTCGACGCGGTCGACGACGACGAGCACGGTGAGGCGCCCGGCAGCGAGATCCCCGAGCGCACCCGAGCACCGGCCCACGCGGACTGTGACAACCGCGTCCCGATCTGGGAGCACGTCGTGGACGCGGGTGAGCACCTCGGGGGGATCGCCGGCCGTTACGGGGTCCGTCGCGCCGACCTGCTCCGACTCAACCCGGCGCTGACCAACCCCGACAAGATCCGCGTCGGCCAGCACCTGCGGGTCTGCCCGACGATCGCGCCGCGGATCCGCAAGGCGATCGAGGTCGTCGTGAAGCCGGGCGACACCGCGGGTGGCATCGCGCTGGCCCACGGCCTCACCGTCTCCGAGCTGGTCGGGATGCAGCGCGGCAAGCTCGACGACCCGAACCGGCTCGTGGCCGGACAACGGCTGCAGCTCGTCGTCGACGGCGGCGTCGTGCCGGAGTTCCTCCCCGCCGAGCCGGATCCGCCGCCGAAGCCCGCCGGGCGCTCCGGCGGACGGAGCAGCACCAGGGGCGGCCGCACGGGCGAGCGCGTCTCGGTCAGCGCGCAGCTGCGCCTCGACGTCGAGCATGTGTTCGTGAAGCGGCCGCACCTCGCGTGGGGGACGACCTCGACGATCCGCCACATCGAGGGCGCCGTCGAACAGTACCGCCGTCGACACCGCGGCGCTCCGCAGGTGCACATCGGCGACATCAGCAAGCGCGGCGGCGGGGCCCTTCAGCCGCACCTCTCGCACCGCGCGGGCGTCGACGTGGACGTCGGGTACGTGCTACTCGGCGCCGACGGTCACCGCACGCGGTTCTCCGGGGTCACGCGGACCAACCTCGACGTCGCGCGCACGTGGGCGCTCGTCAAGGCGTTCGTCGACACGGGCGCGGTCGAGGTCATCTTCATGGACTACGGCCTGCAGGAGGTGCTCTACGAGCACGCGAAGCAGCGCGGGGTCAGCGAAGACGATCTCGACGAGCTGTTCCAGTACCCGCGTGGGCGCGGCCGTTCGCACGGGATCATCCGCCATTGGCGGAGCCACCAGCACCACTTCCACGTCCGCTTCCGGTCGTGAGCGTCAGCGCGGGCGGACGCGCAGGCGGACGGTGCCGTCCTCGCGCGCCTCCACGACTTCGACCGCGAGCGTCGCATCGTGAACCAGACGTGAGCGCGCGAGCTCGGCCCGAAGCGGCGTGACGAGGGTGCGCTCGAGTCGGGCGCGATCGGGCTCGCCGCACACGAGGTTCGCGAGGCCCGCGGCGTCGGCGACGAAGCCGAAGTCCTCGACGCTCTCGCACGCGCCGGCGGCCACGCGGACATCGACGGGCACATCGCCGCACTCGACGCCGCCATGCAGCGACACCGGGTCCTCGGCGCGCTCGAACGCGAGGCCGAGGCGTGCGAGCGCGGCCGACACCTCGTCGAGGGAGCCCAGGCCCAGCGCGATTTCGACGAAGCGACTCACGGTGTCACGGCCGGGGTCCGGGCCTGGCCGCAGATCGGACACGCAGCGTCGGTCACGTCGACGTACCAGCGGCAGTGTCCGCATGCCGTCGTCACCCGCATCACCGGCGACGGGGACGGGTCTGTGGGGGCCTCCAGCGCCACGCCGAAGTGCGCGAACAGATCCCCGGTCGGGGCCAGCCGGCGGAACCTGGCGTCGCGGTCGCTCACGGCGAGGGACTGTACGGCGTCGACCGGTGCGCGGGCTGCGACGGATGCCCAGACAAAGGTTCAGTGGGTAGAGCCTTGCGTCCGTGCCGCCGCCGGGCCAGGATCGTGCGGAGCGACCCGCCCCGTGTCCGCAGACCACAACCGCGATCGACGACGCGCCCGGCGTGTGCCCATGAGCGCCGCCTTCAGCGAGAGCGATCCGCGGACGACGACGCCGGTCAGCGATCTCTCCGAGACGGGCTGTTGTGTCCACATCGGCAGCAAGCTCCCGATCGGCTCGCTCATCGATCTGCGGTTCACGGTCTTCCCCGAGGAGCCCATCCTGTTCGAGGGCCGCGGTCGCGTCGTCCGCTACAGCGACGATCCGCCCGGCATGGGCGTCGAGTTCGTCGAGCTCGATGAATCGGCGCGCGACGTGGTCCGCAAGATCATGCTGCGCGACGAGGCGGCGCGACGCCTGCCCACGCTCGCCCAGCGGCACGTCGGCCTGCGCACCCACGGGCTCGTGGCGCGCCTCGTCGAGACGACCAAGAAGTAGCGACCGACGCGGTCGCCCGCGTCGGATCGCTGTCGTTCGTCACCCCGCGACGCGGCGCACGAGTTCGGCGATGAGCGCCACGCCGTAGCCGGTCGCGCGCTCCTTCGGGAACGCGGGGCCGGCGAGGTCGATGTGGCACCAGCGTCGCGCCGCCGCGCCCGGTGCGTCGGCGAGGTGCGCGTAGACGAACTGGGCCGCGCAGCTCGACTGCGCGTTGTTGCGGTTCGCCACCGAGTTGCGCATGTCGGCGATGGGGCTGCGGAACTCGTGGGCGTAGAGCTCGGGCGCAAACGGCAGGGGATGCACGAGGTCACCGCTCGCGCGCCCGGCCTCGATCGCCATCGTCTCGAGGCCGTCGTCGTTGCTCACGACCGCGGCGTGCACCAGGCCGGTGGCGATGAGCTGTGCGCCCGTCAGCGTCGCGGCGTCGATGACGACGTGGGCTCCGAGCTGTCGCGCCGCCCAGCTGACGCCGTCGCCGAGGAGCAGCCGGCCCTCGGCGTCGGTGTTGTTGATCTCGACGGTCTTGCCGGAGTGCATGCGCAGGATGTCGTCGGGCTTGTAGCTGCGGGCGTCGACGGCGTTCTCGGCGATGCACAGCAGCAGCGACAGCCGACAGCGGAGTCCCTCGGCGGCGAGCACCCGGAACGCGCCGAGCACGGCCGCGGCACCGCCCATGTCGGCCTTCATCGTCTCCATCATCCCGCGGGCCTTGATGTGCAGGCCGCCGGTGTCGAAACAGATGCCTTTGCCGACGAGCGCGACGTGGAGCTCGGCGTTCTTGGGTCCGGTGCTCGCCACGAGCAGCCGCGGTGGCTCCGTCGCGGCGCGGCCGACGCCGTGGATGCCGCCGAGTCCGTGGTCGAGCAGTGCGTCGCCGACGATCTCGCTGACCTCGACGCCGCGACCGAACCACGCCTTGGCCTGCTTCGCGAGCGCGGTCGGGTGCAGCTCGGACGGCGGCGTGTCGACGAGCACCGCGGCATCGCGCGCGCACTCGATGGTCGATCGCACGCGGGCGTCGGGCAGGATGCGCGCGCCGTCGGGACCGAAGGCCGCGATCTGGATCTTCACGTGCGAGGCGTCGCCGCGGGCCGAGTAGGCCGGGGTCGCGCGTGCGATGGCGTTGGCCGCGGCGAGGAAGTGCGCCGGATCGTCGAGCAGCAGCACCACGAGCGCCTTGCCCTTGGCGCCCCAACGGACGGACTCGAGCGCGTGGCGGATGCTGTCGGCGCGCGCCGGCGAGTTGTAGCGCGACAGGCGATCGGGCAGCACCGCCGCGTGCAGCCAGACCGGATCCTCGGCGAGCGTCGAGCCCAGGGCGCCGCGATCGCCCGGCTTGGTCTGCGCGACCAGCTCGGTCAGGAGGTTGGTCCGCTTGCGGTCCAGGAGCTTGGGCGGGAGCTTCGGCGCCCCGCGGTGGCCCTTCGTCGCGCCCAGGCGCCCCGCGGGCGCGACGACGACGAGGTGTTGGAGTCCGGACGTCGACAGACGTCCCGAGGTCGCGAAGCTCAGCTCGATCACGGGGCGAGCGTACGACGAAAGTGGGCGGCGGTGTTCAGGCCGGGCGGGCGCGCCCGCTCGCCCAGCGACGCAGCGCGAGGACGTCCTCGGCCCGCAGCACCGACAGCGGGATGCTGGCCGCGAGCGCGGCCGCGAAGTCGTCGGCGGCGACGGGACGGGCCTGCGCGAAGGCGATCACGCGGGCCTCGGCCAGCGCCGCCGCGAGCTCGGCCCCGCTGTAGCCCTCCGCGGCCCGGGCGATGCGGGCGAACGCGGGCCATGCATCGGCGGGCCGGTGCGCCGCGGTCGTGCGCTCGAAGTGCAGCGCCGTGATGCGCTCGCGGGCGTCGGCGTCGGGCAGGTCGATGAAGAAGATCTCGTCGAATCGGCCGCGTCGCAGCAGCTCGGCGGGCAGCAGGTCGACGCGGTTTGCGGTCGCGACCACGAAGACCGGCCGGGTCCGCTCCTGCAGCCACGTCAGCAGACCGCCGAGCACGCGCGCCGCGGTGCCGGCGTCGCTGGCCGATCCCTCGGCGCCCGCGAAGCCCTTGTCGAGCTCGTCGATCCACAGGACCGCGGGCGCCATGCGGTCGAGCTCGGAGAGCGCCTGGCGCAGGTTGGCCTCGCTCGCGCCGACGGTGCCGCCGAACAGGCGACCGGGATCGAGTCGGATGAGGGGCAGCTCGAGCGTGCGCCCGCAGACGCGCGCGGCGAGGCTCTTGCCGCAGCCCTGCACGCCGACCAGGAGGCACCCACGCGCGGGGCCGATGCCCGCGGCGGCGGCGGCGGGCGAGAAGGTCAGCTTGCGCAGGGCGAGCCAGGCCTCGAGGCGATCGAGGCCGCCGAGCTCGTCGGCGTCGCTGGTCGCGATTGGATCGAGCAGACCGCCGCGGCCGAGCACCGCTGGCTTCGCGCCGCGGAGGTGGCGGACGATCGCGGGGACGTCGAGCCCGCAGGCGAGCACGGCCTCGGCGAGCACGCGGTCGTACGCGAAGCCGGGGAGGCCCGCGGCCGCGTCGACGATGGGGGCCGTGCCGGCGGAGAGGCGATCGATCGCGTCGCGCCAGCCGGCGTCCTGCAGCGCCGCGGCGATCGTGTACAGCCGCGCCGCGAGCTCCTCGCGATCGGGCGGCGGCAGCGGCACGGGGACGAGCTCGGGGATCCGACCGAGGGGCCCGAGCGCCGCGCCGCTGCGCTCCACCAGGACCAGCGCGGGCCCGACGTTGCGCTGCGCGAGCTCCCGTAGCCGACGCAGCGCCGCGGTGTCGACGATGGCGCCGACGTCGAGCAGGAGCCACAGCGCGTCGTCGCGATCGCCCCGAAGCCGCTCGAGGAGCTCGGGCAGCGTGCGCGCGCCCCCGGCCCCGTCGACGCCACCCGCCAGGCTCCACGTGTGCACCGGCCACGACAGCTCGCGACCGGTGTCCTCGAGCAGCGCCACGGCGCGGGCCTCGTCGTCGGTGTCGATCGCGACGAGCCGCGATCCGGCCCGGAGCACCCGCGCCAGGTCGGCCCGGAACTCGGCGCCGACGCTCATGGCGCGGTGTTCACCTGGCGCGCGGCCCAGCTCAGCCACGCGCGGACGAAGTGGATCTGCACCGCGGGACGGACCGCGCCGTGGGCGTCGAAGCACCAGCCGTTGATCCACGTCCGGGTCGTGCGCTGCTTGCCGAGGCGCCCGTGCAACCACTGCACGTCGTGGGCGATCGCGGCGGCGCGTCCCGCCAGTGTGCCGCGGCGGGCGTCGAGCACGAAGCGGTAGTGCACGTCGCCATCGACGTCGAGCTGCTCGAGGGCCTCGCCGAACACCTGACGCGCGCGGCCCAGCGCGTCCTCGAAGCTCGCCTGGCGCGAGCGTCGGAAGTCCATCGCGAGCATCGGGATGACTGGCTGGCCATCGACGCGCGTGCGCACGACGCCGGCCGCGAAGGCGCCGTAGAGCGCCTCGACCCAGCCCGGCACGCCCGGCGGCAGCGCGAGCAGGGCGTCGACGGCCGCGCCGTCGCGCTGACACGAGAGCACGCCGACCGCGGTGCGCAGCAGGCCGGGCACCAGGCCCAGCGCGTCGACGAGCTCCATGCACTCACCGCTGCGGAGCGCCCGGCGGCCCGCGGTGTCGAGCCACATCGTCGCGATCTGCAGTGCGTGCTGTCGCGGGTCATTCATCGCCGATCCCGCAGCGCGCGCTCGACCTCGCGCTTGTCCTCGCGCTCGCGGACCTTCTGCCGCTTGTCGTGCTCCTGCTTGCCGCGGCACAGGCCGATCTCGACCTTGATGCTGCGGCCCTTGAGATACACCCGCAGGGGGATGAGCGTCAGCCCGCCCCGCGCGACCGACTCGGCGAGCTTGTCGATCTCGCGGCGGTGCATCAGGAGCTTGCGCCGTCGCATCGGCTCGTGGTTGCGGCGATGCGCGAGCACGTACTCGGCGATGTGGGCTCCGAGCAACCACACCTCGCCGCGCTCGACCTGCGCCCACGCCTCGGTGAGGCTGATACGACCGTCGCGGATCGACTTGACCTCGCTGCCGGTGAGGACCATGCCGGCCTCGTGGCGCTCGAGGATCTCGTAGTCGAACGTCGCGCGGCGATTGACCGAGAGTGTCGCGTCGGGGGCGAGGCGTTCGGCCTTGGCGTTGGCGCGGGCCACGGGGTGTGGGTTGTACGCCGCGCCCGTGTCCGCGAGCAAGCGGAGCCGGCCATCGGCCCGTGCCGGGCGCGCCCGCTCGCCCCAGGCGCGCGTCACGTGGCGAGGCTGCGCAGCAGGGCCAGGCCGTGGACGACGGCGGCGCCCGCTGCCCGCAGGGCCCGCGACGCCTCCTCGAGCGTCGCGCCGGTGGTGGTCACGTCGTCGACGACGAGGATCCGCGCGCCCTGGGTCGCGGCGATGCCCCCGCGGACTCCGAGCGCACCGACGAGGTTGGTGTGGCGCCGGACCGCCGGCAGCGAGGCCTGCGGCGGATCGTTGCGCGTGCGCACCAGCAGGCGCGGACACGGCCGTCCCGACGGGCGCGCCCGCTGGGCGTGGCGCAGCAGGAGCGCCGCGTGATCGAAGCCGCGACGCAGCCGTCGCCACGGGTGCATCGGGACGCAGGTGACGAGATCCCACGGCGCTCCGTCCGGGGCGTCGGCCCACCTCGGGTCCTCGGCGAGGGCCCGGCCCAGCGGCCCCGCGAGCGCCGCGTCGCCGCCGTACTTGCAGCGCGTCACCGCCTCGGCGAGGGGCCCGTCGTACGCGAAGCGGGCGGTCACGTCGCCGACGCAGCGCAGCGCATCGGGGAGCGGCGCCAGGGCCACCGCGCACCGCGTGCAGAGCTCGGGCACCGCGCGCGCCCGCAGCAGCACCCCGCAGTGCAGGCAACACGGCGGCAAGAGGATATCGAGCAGCACGGCGATCGCCGGTCGGCCGCGGCCGCGCGGCGTTGCCGAGTCACGCGTGGTGGTAGGGGTGACCCGCGAGGATCGTGCCGGCGCGGTACAGCTGCTCGCACACGACGAGCTGCGCGAGGCGATGCGGCAGCGTGAGGCGCGACAGCGAGAAGACCGCGTCGGCCCGGGCGCGCTCGCCGTCGTCGAAGCCGTCGGCTCCGCCGATCAGGCACGCGAGCTGACGCGTGCCGGCGTCGCGCCACCGGCCGAGGCGCGCGGCCAGCTCGGGGCTGCTCCACGCCTCACCGCGCTCGTCGAGCACGACGATGGGTCCGCCGAGGGCCTTCGCGCGATCCCACTGCGCCTTGGCCGTGGTGCAGACGACGAGCTCGAAGGGCACCAGCGGCCGAGAGCGCCGCACGTACTCGTCGCACAGCGCCGCGGTCTCGCGGTCGAGCTTGCGGCCCTGGGCGAGGATCGTGATGCGCATCGTCGTCGCGGCCGCGGGGCCGCGGCCGCCCCTCAGGAGGGATCGCGGGGCTTCGCCGGCGCGGGCTCGGCGTCGAGGTCATCGCCGACGAACGCGTCGTCGTCGTCCGGGTCGTCGACGAACTCGGGATCCTCGGCGTCGTTGTCGTTGTCGTCGTCGTCGTCGTCGAAGCCGAAGTCATCCACGGCCCCGAAGTCGTCGGCGGCACCGACCGCGAACTGGCCGTCGGCGAGGGAGTCGTCGGCGGGAGCGCTCGGACGTGGGCGCGGTCGCGGGGCGACGCGCGGCCGCAGGGCGGTGCGCGGCGGGGCGTCGCCGAACTCGTCGTCGAAGCCGCCGAAGGTGGCGTCGCCGTGGTAGGTCGGCAGACCGTCGGGCAGCGCGAGCTGCTCGAGTTCGCTGGTGTCCATCACGTCCGCGGGCAGGCCGAGGGCGACGCGGGGCGCGTCGCTCCACATGCTCTCCAGATCGTAGTGCGTGCGCACCGGATGGAAGAACACGTGGACCATGAAGTCATCGAAGTCGAGGAGGTCCCACAGGTGCTCGCCCGTGCCTTCGACGCCGAGGACCTTGGCCCCCGCCGTGCGGGCCGCGATGCTGACCGCGTCGACGATCGCCGAGACCTGTCGCTCGTTGCGGGCCGACACGATGAGGACGAAGTCGGTGTAGCCCGCGATCTCGGTCACCTGGAGGATCGCGGGGGCCTTGCCGCCCTTGTCGATCGCCGCGTCGAGGGCGGCGGTGAGGGGGGCGGGGAGGTCTGCGCGCGTGAGGATGTCGCCGGGCGCGCGGCCGGCTCCGGGCGTCGTGGCGGCAGCCCGGTCGTCGGTGTGCACTCGGGATTGGGTCACTGCTGGCCGTAGTAATAGCGCGCCGCTTCAGCGCCCTGCAAGTCCGTCCAGCAGACGGGCCCGTTCGGCGTCGTAGCGGTCGCGCTCGAGCAGCGGCAATGCCCCCGTGGGCACCGCCAGGGGGGTCTGGGCGTCGACGGCCGTCGTCTGCGCGATCACGGTCACGCGGCCGGCGAGGCGGCGACCATCGGGGCCGGGCATCGAGAAGGCCACGCGGAGGTCGGCCGCGAGCCACGCACCGCTGCGTCCGTCGACCTCGAGCGTCCCGGCGATCTCGTCGATCGCCGCGCCCTTGCGCCACGCCGCGCGCTCGTCGGCGACGACGAGCGCTGGGTTCGTGGTCGCCGCGCGCGAGAGCACGATCGAGAGGCGCCCGTCGTCGCCAGCGGTGACGGTGACCGCCAGCTGCGGCGCCGCGAGGGCGACCGCGTCGTAGACCGAGCGTTGCGCGTCGTCGAGCCAAAGCTCGTAGAGGTCGGACTGCAGCGGCCCGACGTACCAGCCGCGGTTGCGCTGTCGCGTGTAGATCGTCTCGCCGTCGACCACGACGTCGCGGCCGCGATCGTGATCGTTGGATTGCGAGAGCGAGAAGCGCGGCTGGTTGGGTGAGCTCGTCACCCACAGCAGCTCGAGGTTGTCGTCGACGTGCTGCACCGAGGGCCGCAGCTCGTCGACCGCGGGCTCGGGGGTCGCGGGCTCGCCCTGCGGCGACAGGTCGAACGTCGCGTGGACGACCATGCGGTGCGGACCGGTGGCCGCTCGCGCGCGTGCATGCGGCTGGCGCAGCGCCTCGAGCAGCGCCGCGATGTCACCCGTCGCGAGGCCCTCGGGCGCCGTCGGCGTGGACGCGGTGAGCGGCGAGCTGCCGGACGCGGACGGCTCCTCGCCGCAGGCCGGCGACGCGACGGCCACCGCGAGGGCGAACGCGCAGCGCGCGATGGGGGAGGGCCGGGGCACCGGGGCGCGGAGCATAGCAGTCGCCGCGGGCAAAGGGTCGGCGGGGCCCGGCGCGCCGCGGGCCCATGCCGTATGCTGCTGCGACGGTGCCCGCCCTCGTCCACCTGCTCGCGTCGACGCCCGCGGTCGGCGTCCCCGTGGCCGTACCCGAGCTCTGGATCGAGGTCCTGCTGTCGCCGTGGACGCGGGTGTTCGCCTTCGCCTGGGGGGCGATCTGGGGCAGCTTCGCCAACGTCGTCATCTACCGCATGCCGCGCGGCGAGAGCGTCGTCCACCCGCGATCGCGCTGCCCCTCGTGCGGGCACGCGATCTCCGGCTTCGACAACGTCCCCATCCTCTCCTACTTGCTCCTGCGCGGCCGCTGCCGCCACTGCAAGGCGTCGTTCTCGCCGCGGTACCTGATGGTCGAGCTCCTCGCGGGCATGCTGTCGTTCGCGACCTTCATGGCGGCGGTGCACGTGCCGCTGGTCGCGGGCGGCACCGGCGATCCGATCCTGTGGCAGCTGCAGTTCCTGCTCTGCCTCGCGCTGCTGGTGGTGGTGTTCGTCGACCTCGACCTGTGGATCATCCCCGATCCGATCGTGCTGCCGATGACGGCGATCGGGGTGGTGCTCGCGATCGCGATCCCCGATGTGCTCGGCGTCGGATGGATCGCGTCGGTCGCCGCGGCCGCCGCGGGCTACGGGGTGTTCGCCGGCATCCGCTGGCTGTACCTCCGCACGCGCGGCATCGAGGCGCTCGGCCTCGGCGACGCCAAGCTGCTCGCGATGGTCGGCGCGTGGACGGGGCCGGTAGGGCTGTGCTGGTGTGTCGGCGCCGGTGCGGTGCAGGGGCTGCTCGTCGCGGTGCCGATGCTGATGCTCGGCAAGCAGGTCGCCAACACCGATCTGCACGAGGTCCACGGCGACGACCCCGAGCTCGGCGGTCCGAACGACGAGCGCGCCGTCATGGGCAAGCACGTGCCGTTCGGTCCGTTCCTCGGCCTGGCCGCGATCGAGTACGTCCTGCTCGGTCCGCAGATCGCGGACGCGCTCGGGCTGTGGATCGTCGCCCCCTGACGTCGTCCACGCGCGCGTCGTCGGTCGCGATTGCGGCGGCGATTTGCGCGGTGATAACCTCGGGAGACGATGGCCGCAGGCTCTCCCGCCCCCGACCTGTTCGGCGCGCTCGCGTGGAGTGATCGCGTCGCGCCGCCGACCGGCGAGGCGGGTCCGCTGCCGACCGACGACGCGAGCGGTGACGAGGTCGCCGAGGTCGTCGCCGAGGTCCCCGAGAGTCCGGCCGCGCTCACGTCCGCGGGCCTCGAGCGGCCCGTCGCCCGGCCCCGCTCGGCCGCGCCGCCGGTGCCCGCGCCCCCGAGCTTCGGCGCGCTCGCCGACGCGCTCGAGCCCCCGGCCGGCGTCTCTCCCGTGCTCGACGAGTTCGAGGATCTGCTCGGCGTGTTCGACGATGGCAGCGCCGCGGCCGGCCCGACGGCGTCGCCGGCCGCCGCCGCCTCGCCGGCTGCCGTCGCGTCGCCGGGCGTCGTCGCGGCGGTGTTGCCCCCGCCCGTCGCCCGCGCGCCGATCCCCGCCCCGCGTCCGCCTGCGCCCGCAGCCCGGACCACCCCGACGCCGCCCCGTCGACCGACGCCCGTCATCCCGACGGCCGCGCGCGCGCCCATGCCCGGCGTCGGGGCGATGCCGCGGCCCCGGCTCGCCGACGCCGCGCCGCCGCCCCTCGATTTCCCCGCGCCCGGCGACCCGGCGGTCTCGGCCCAGCTCGAGAGCGTCGCCGAGCCGTCGTCCGCGATGCTCAGCCGCGTCGCGGCGCGCGTCGACGACGAGCCGGCGCCCCGCCGCGGCATGCCCGTGGTGTGGATCGGCCTCACGCTCATGCTCGGTGGCGCGCTGGCCTACGTCCTCGCGACGCAGACCGACCTGTTGTCGGGCAACGTGATCGAGAAGCGCAACGCCGAGGCCCAGGCCGAGGCCGAGCGCGAGGCTGCGGTCGAGCAGGCGAAGATCGACGCGAAGCGGGTCTCGTACGGGACGATCGAGATCGACAGCGAGCCGAAGGCCGCGCGGGTGTTCGACATGCGCGACGGCCCGACCGCCCGGTTCGAGCACCTCCCGGTCGATCACGAGTACATGGTCCTCGTCACGGCGCCGGGCCACCAGCCACGCGTGCGCCTCGTGAAGGGCTCCGAGCTCGCGGCGCCGGTGATCGTCGATCTGGATCCGCTGCCGCCCGGCGCCGCGGTGCCGCCGGTCGCCGAGGAGCGGGTGCCCAAGCTCGCGACACCTCCATCGAAGGTCGACGCCACGCTCGAGTTGCGCAGCAACACGCCGGGGGCCCAGCTCGGGTTGCTCATCGGCTACACGCCGGGCGTGAAGGTGATCGATGTCGACGTCGAGCAGCCGCACCGCTACCTCCTCGTGCTCGCGGGGCACGGCGACGCCGAGCTGGTGGTCAAGGGCCGCCACTTCGAGGAGAGCACCGGCGGCGCGCTCGCCTTCCAGGAGACCGTGAAGCTCGCCCCGTTGCCGCCGGTGGACCCCGACGCCGAGCCGGCCGAGGCGGAGGACGACGTCGTGATCGACGAGGCCCCCGCGGCGAGCCCGGCCGTGGCCTCGCCGGCGAGCAAGCCCGCCGCGGTGTCCAAGCCGAAGAAAAAGAAGAAGAAAAAGAAGCGCCGGAGCTAGCGGCCGGCGCGGCGACGCAGGATGCGGCGCCCGAGCGGGATCACCACGAGGGCCGCGAGCCAGCGCAGGTCGTCGCCGCGGCCCGACGGCGCGACGCCGCACTTCGAGTCCTCGTCGGGCGGGCTCGTGTCGATGCAGTCGCAGTTGGCACAGGCGCCGCCGACGAAGTCGACGCCGGTCTCGTCACGCACCCAGCACAGCGCGGGGTAGGGCGCGCCGTAGTAACCGCCGTCGCCGCAGGGGTTCGACCCGCGCGAGGTGATGCCCGCCAGGCGGATGGCCCCGCTGGCGACGCGGACGAACGCGGGCCCGCCCGAGTCGCCGTTGCACGAGTCGCGGTGATCGCCGCCGGCGTAGAACTCGAGGCCCGCGTCGCTCAGGCGGCGGATCGTGGTGTCGACCTGGCGCTTGACACCGATGCCCGCCGAGCCGCCGACGGCGTCCGGATCCTCGCCGAATCCGACGAGCGTGATCGCCTCGCCCTCGGCCATGGCCTCGTCCCACTCGACCTGCGTCGCGATCGGCAGCGTGTACCCGCCAGGGACGTTGAAGTCGGTGCCGAGCTCGACGTAGCCGTAGTCGAAGAGGTCTTCCTTGCAGTCGGGGCAGAAGCGCGGGTGCGCGGCCCAGTTGGTCGCGGCGACGGTGCCTTGGTTGATCTCGTCGCCGTAGTGCACGATGACCTGCTCGTTGTCGCCGAGGTTGGCCAGGCAGTGCGCGGCGGTGAGGATGAGCCGCGGTGCGACGACCGTGCCGCTGCACAGGCCGTTGCCGGCCTGCAGCGCGACGACGCCGTCGAAATCCCCCGAGTCGGTGACCTCCCCGCCGACGATCGGCGTGACGGGTGTCGGCGCACGGAGATCGCCCTCGGCGCGCGCCGTGCTCGCCACCGTCGACGCCCCGGCCCCCGCGATGATCAGCCCCACGAGCGTCCGCGACGCGGCGACATCCATCGCGCCAGGATAGCATGGCGGCCCGCACTGCTACACTGCCGCGCGCACCGTGTCCGAGCTGCACCACGTCGTCTTGGTCCCGGGGTTCTTCGGCTTTCTCAACCTGGGGGAGCTGACCTATTTCTCGCGGGTCTGCGAGCAGCTGCAGCTGCGGCTCGAGCAGCTCGGGGTCCGCGCCGAGGTCCGCGCCGTCGGAACGCTGCCGACCGCGTCCCTGCGCTCCCGCGCCGCCACGCTGGCCGAGGCGGTCCGGCAGTTCGCCCCGGGCGACGGGCCGCTGCACTTCGTCGGGCACTCGAGCGGTGGCCTCGACATCCGGCTGCTCGTGACGCCGTCGGTGTCGCTGCCGACCGACGTCGACGTCGCGGCCCTCGGGGCGCGGACACGATCGGTGGTGACCGTCGCGACGCCGCACTACGGCACGCCGCTGGCGAGTCTCGCCACCGGTGTGCTCGGGCAGAAGCTGCTGCAGGTCCTATCGCTCGTCACGCTGTGGGGACTGCGTGCCGGCAAGCGCCCGCTGCGTGGCGCCGTGCGGCTCGGGCAGTGGTTGGTGCGACTCGACGATCTCGTCGGGCTCGGCGGTCGCGTGTTCGAGCAGCTCTACGAGCAGGTGCTCGCGGACTTCGACGACGAGCGCTCCGAGTCACTCGAGCGATTCCTCGGGCACGTGCGCGGGGACCAGGCCCTGCTGCCGCAGATCACCCCGGACAGCCTCGACCTGTTCAACTCGTCGGCGGAGGATCGCAGCGGCACGCAGTACGGCTGCGTGGTCACCCGTGCCAAGCCCCCGCAGGTGTTCGGCTCGTTGCGCGTGGGTCTGGATCCCATGGCGCAGCTGACGCATTCGCTGTACCAGGCGCTGTATCGCCTCACCTCGGCGATGCCCCCCGGGCGCCTCGGCCCGCTCAGCGATGCGCAGGTCGAGGCACTCGTCAGCGGATACGGCAAGGTCCCGGCTCCGAGCGCGAACGACGGGATGGTCCCGACGCGGTCACAGATCTGGGGCGAGATCATCCACGTCGCGCGGGCGGACCACCTCGACGTCATGGGCTACTACGGCGATCCCGAGGGCGGGGCGAGCCACGTCGATTGGCTGGTCACGCGCTCGGGCTTCGACCGGACGCGCTTCCGCGCGCTGTGGGGCGCGGTCGCGAGGTACATCGCGCAAGCGGGCTGACGGTGCGCGCAGCGATCGATTGCACGACCTGCGTACGTGTGCACGCGGGGCGCTCCCGACGTGTCCACGGCCCCGGGGCCTCTGGTATCGTTCGTCCGTGGGCGGCAGACGGAACGTTGCGACGGTGGTGGGGTTCTTGCTCGCGATCGGCGGCGCCCCGGGGGCGCACGCGGGGACGACGGTGGGGCCGGGTGCCTGGATGCCCAGCACGCCGTACCTGATGCTCGCGAAGAAGAAGAAGAAACCCGCCGCCGCCGAGGAGGAGCCGGGGCCGCGGCTGACGCCCGACGCTGCCGAGCCCAAGCGGCAGGCGATCCGCGACGCGGTGCAGCCGGCGCGCGACGCCGGCGATCTCGGCGAGGTCGCCGATGGACTCGAGCGCAACGCCGCGCAGCTCGGCGACCCGGTGACGATGCTCGAGGCCGCCGAGGCGCGCCTCGAGGCCGCCAAGAAGGACCGCAAGACCGAGACCGCCGAGGCCGCGATCGAGACCTCGAAGCGCTCGCTCGACATCCTTCACTTCTACGCCGCGGTGAACAACGGCGAGGCCACGTCCGACTGGCTCGTGATCGAGCCCGGGGATGCGGGCGGCCTCATCGATCGCGCGGACGGAGTGGTGCGCGACGCCGAGGCACTGATCGAAGAGATCGAGGCCGAGGACGACGGCGCTGGTGCGGCAGGCCCCACCGACGGCGGCAAGAAGGCCAAGAAGAAGCGCAAGAAGGGCGAGGCGAAGCCCGGCACCGGGATGATCGCAGCCGGCTCGGTCTTCACGCTGGTGGGCGTCGCGGGCGTGTCGATGGTCGTGGCCGGCACCGTGATCAGCGCCGGCAAGCAGAACGACGTCGAGAAATTCGCCCCCGGGGATCCGGAGGTCGACAAGCTCGATGACGAGGGCAAGCGCGCCAACCTGATCGCGTACATCGGAGCCGGTGTCGCCGTGGCGGGGTTCGCCGTCGGCCTGCCCCTCATCATCATCGGCGCGAAGAAGCGCAAGCAGGGCAAGGCCCCGCCGGCGTCCGCGAGCACGCGCTCGAGCCTCGTCCTCGCGCCGATCTTCGGTGGGGGCACCGCCGCGCTCTCGCTGCGCGGCCGATTCTGAGGCCGCGTCGATCCGAATTCGTTGCGGGAATCCGGGTTCCGCACGCGCAGCATTTCAGGTAGACAACCCCAAAGGTGTCGCCCCTCCGGCACCACACACAAGGAGCACCATGACCTTCTCGATCGGACGTCTTGCCCCCCTCGCCCTCGCCATGTTCGGACTCGCCGCCTGCCCGGCGGACGACAGTGAAGACAGCGGTGACAGCACCGGGGACACCGCGACTGCGACTGCGACTGCAACCGCGACTGCGACGGAGACCAACGCGACCACGGCCCCGGGCGACTCCTCCGACTCCGGCAGCGACACCTCGACGACGGAGGTCGACTACGTCACGGACATCCAGCCGATCTGGGCGGCGAACTGCACCGCCGGCTGCCACGAGCCCGGCGGCATCTATGCCGCGCTCGACCTGACCTCGGCGGCGTCGTACATGGCGCTGACGACCGTCACGCCGGTGTACGGCACCAACCCGTTCGTCGAGCCCACCGCGCCCGAGGACAGCCTGCTCGTCGAGGGGCTCCGCGGCACGGCGCTCACCCTGCGGCAGATGCCGCTGCTGCTCGACGACAGCGTGATGCCGCCGGTCGGCGTCGCCGGGACGCCGCTCGCCGAGGCAGACATCGCCAAGGTCGAGGCTTGGATCGCGGCCGGCGCGAACCCGTAGGTTCGGGCACGGGTTCGGGCACGGGCACGGGCACGGGCACGGAGAAACGGGTGGAGGGGCGCTTTGCGGCCCTCCACCCGTTTCTACGTCTGAACCTCGTGTCCAAGCGCCCTGCGCACGGCGGCGTAGGACGCACTCACGGCGAAGGACAGCAGGTCGCGGAGATCGTCGTCGCGTTCGACGGCGCGGGCGAGATCGTCGCCCGTCGGGGTGTCGGCGACGTTCGCCACGGCCCGGATCGCCGCCGCGAGGTCACCCGCGATGACGAGGCCGACGCGGTTTCCGGCGCGGCGGATCCACATGCGCCACTGCTGCGAGTCGAACGACTCGTTCTCGTGGTCCTTGAAGAGCGAGCCGAGCTGACGTGACACCCGCATCGGGAGCTTGCGCAGCAGCTCCTGGCCGAAGCGCGCGACCTCGTCGTCGGGGCGCTGGTGGTGCTTGCGGCGCGTGTGTCGGGGATGGAACGCCTGCAGCACCGCCGAGAGCAGCTGCGCGAGCGTCGAGCGCGGCAGGCCCAGGGCGAAGAGCGTGTCGGGGCGCGTGAAGTACAGCGCGCGCGCGAGGGCGAAGCGCAGCGCGCTCGCGTCGGTGGTCGTGAATGCATCGGCGTGTGCGAGGATGACCGGCGGCTGCTGACACCGCACCTCGAGCACGCCGTCGGCGGTGTGGCCGACCTCGGTGAGGTTCGGCAGGGCGTGCGCGGCGACGAGCGCGACCTTGCCGGCGGGGATGCGCTTCAGGACCTCGCCCCAGCACTGCGCGAGCAGCCCCTCGCCCAGCGGCGAGATGCGGGCCTCGGGCGGGACGTCGAGCCGGGGGAGGAACTCCCCGAGCAGCGCCGCGCCGCCGTCCTGCAGGGCGAGCAGCGCCTCGCCGACGCCGCCATCGGCCGGCAGCGCCGGGACCACGCTCCCGACGTCGAGCTCGGCGCCGGGCGTCGAGACCACGCTGGCGCGCGCGAGGTACTCGATCGCGTCGGGATGCTCGGGGGCCCGTAGCGCGAGCACCTTGTACAGCGCGTGGGCACGGTCGTGATCGCCGATCTCGACGTGGTGGCGCGCGAGCGCGGCGAGGCTGCCCTGCTCGAGCGGATCGGTGGCGAGCACCTCGGTATGGTTGGCGAGCACGCGCGGGCCCGTGGTGCCGGCGCGCTCGTACAGGCCGGCGAGGACCTTGCGCTCGGCCGACCCGAGCGCCGCGGGGTCGAGCTCGAGCGCGTGCTCGAGCGAAGCGATCGCCTTCTCCGGGCGCGCGCGCTGGATCTCGGCCAGGCGGAGCAGCAGCGCGACGCGGGCCGGCGTGTCGGACCCCTTGGCCCGGCGCCCGAGGTTGGTGAAGTACGCCTCGACCAGCGGCTCGATCTCGTCGGCGCGTCCCGTCGACTCGAGCACGCGTGCCTGCGCCAGCACGGCCGCGGAGGAGTTCGGGCTCAGCTCGCGCGCCTGCTTGGCGAACCGCTCGGCGAGGCCCTCGCGCTCGGGCACGCCCAAGGCGATGTCGACGCCCTCGAGCAGCAGGTCGTGGCGACGCTCGCGGCCGAGGTCGGGCTGCAGGAGCAGGCGATCGAGGCACCGCAGCGCCGTGGCCGGATCGTGGCTCGCGGTGGCATGGAACGCGACCTCGAGCTGCGCGCGATCGAGGGCGGCGACGTTGTGGGCCTCGAGCAGCTCGAGCCCGGCGCGGATGTTCTCGAACGCCCCGCGCCGCAGCTCGGCCTCGGTCTCACCGCCCTGCGGCTCGGCGCCGTCGGCGAGCGCCGACGCGGCGTCGTGGAAGAGCATGCCGGCGTCGATGAACTTCTGACCCCGCACGCGCGGATCCTCGAGGCCGCGGGCGAGCATCGCCGCGGCGCGTGCGGCCTCGACTAGCAGGCCGCGCTCCTGACACAGGCCGATGAGCGGCTCGAGGGCGTTGGGGTTGGTCGGGTCGAGCGCGCTCGCCCGGCGGTAGCGCGCGAGGGCCTCGTCGACCTGCTTGAGGGCGAGCGCGCTCTCGGCGACGAACGCCAGCACGTCGCTCAGCAGGCGCAGGTGCTTCGCCGTGCGCTCGAATCCCTCGGCGAGGCGCTCCTCGAGCGCGTCGGCGGCGGCCAGCGCGTCCCGGTGGCGTCCGGCGAGCACGCGGTTGCGGACCAACGCCGCGCGGATCTCGAGGTCGGCGGGGGCGTGACGCGCCGCGAGCGTGAGCCGGCGATACGCGTCGGGGTGACGACCGCTCTGCTCGAGCACCTGCGCCAGCGCGAGCAGGCCCGAGGCGAGCTGGCTCGGATCCCCGCCGAGGCCGAGGGTGTCGACCGCCTGCTCGAGCAGCGCCTCGGCCTCCTCGTGACGGCCGGCCTCCGCGAGCATCTCGCCGAGGCCCAGCTTGGCCCGCGCGTAGTCGGGATCCTCCGCGAGCGCGGCGTCGAAGCGGCTGCGGGCCGCCGCGACGTCGCCGGTGCTGCGGTACGTGATGCGCCCCATCTCGGCGAGGAGCTGGGCGCGGATCGTCGGGCCGCGCATCTCGGCGAGCTGCCGATCCATGAACTCCATCGCGCCGCCGATGTCGCCGTCGTCGACGCGCAGGCGGACGAGGCCCTCGAGCGCGCCCGCGAGTCGCCGCCCCGACTCGGGATCCTCGGTCGCGATCTTCGACTCGGCGAGCACGCGCGAGTACAGGCGCACGGCGCGGGCGCTGTCGTGCAGCCGCGTTCGCAGCAGATCGGCCGCTTCGAGCACGCCGTCGGGGTCGGGCAGGGCGGCCAGCGACTCGACCAGGAGCGCGTCGTCGTGGAGGCCGCGCGCGAGCTTGGCCTGGGCGCGCAGCAGCGTCCCGTCGCCTGGGTGTCGGGCGAGCGCGCTGGCGACGACCGCGATCGCCCCGCGGGGATCGTGGTCCTCCTGGTCGAGGACCTCGGCCAGCGCGATCGACATCTTCACGTCCCGCGGACCGCCCGCGTCGGCCAGCCGCGCGACGTGATCCCGGAGCAGCGCGATGCCGTCGTCGTGGCGATCCTGTCGGCGATACAGGCGGCTCAAGCCGAGGACGACGTCGTCGTTGTCGGGGGCGACGCGGACGAGCTCCTCGAGCGTGGCCGTCGCGGCGTTGGCGTCTCCGCTGCCCTCCTGCAGCGCGCGGGCCTTCGCGACCAGCAGCGCGATGCGGCCGGCGCCGTCGTCCGGGTCGAGCATCGCGAGTCGCCGTTCGATGATCGGCAGCGCCGGATCGAAGCGGCCGGTGGCGATGTAGAGATCCTGCAGCTTGGCCATCGCCCGCGGCTCGTCGCGGAGCTCCACGACCTCGGCCCAGGCCGTGATCGCGCGATCCGGCAGGCCCAGCCGCGTCTCGTAGATGTCGGCGATCTGCGCCAGCGCGTCCAGGCGATAGGCCTCGTCGGGCACGCTGTCCGCGGCGATCCGCAGCGCCTCGATCGCCTGCTGCCACTGCCGGGTCGACGCGAACAGGCGGACCAGGGCGTCGTGCAACGGGGCGTGGTCGGGCAACTCGCGGGCGAGCTGCTCGACGCGCTCGATGGCATCTCGGGGCCGCGCGAGCTTGGTCTCGAACACGGTCGCCAGCGCCATCGTCCGCTCGATCCGCTCGTCGCGGTCGAGGTCGGGCGCCTCCAACTCGAGGAGGTCGGACCAGACGTCGGCCCACTCGGCGTGGCGCTCGAGCGCGGCGTAGATGGCGATGAGCGCCCGCATCGACTCTGCGTGCTGTGGCGCGACCGCCAGCACGGCGCGGTACCTCGACTCGGCCGCGGCCCAGTCCTCGCGCGCCGCGTGGAGCTGCGCGATGCGGAGGTTGTTCGCGACCACGTGCTCGGGCAGCGCCGATTCCGAGAGCAGCAGCTCGTACGCTTGCAGCAGCCGATCCTGCACGCCGTGCCGCTCGGCGAGGGCCTCGAGGCGTTCGAGGGCCTCGGGGTGCCGCGGAATCCACAGCAGCGCGCGCTCGAGGGCACCGAAGGCGCGCTCGAGGTTGTGCGCGCCCTCCTCCCACAGCCGCGCCAGGGCGATCGCGACGCCGACCTTCTCGGGCTTCGACTCGGCGGTGACCTCCGTGTACGCGAGCGCGACCTCTTCCCAGGCGTTCGCGACGCGCGGCCGCGGCGGGAGGATCGGGCGGGTCAGCTTGGGGAGCGCGGGCAGGCCGTAGTCGGGGGCGCGTCGCGGCGGCGGCGGCGGGGCCGGGGTCGGAGCGGCCGTGGTGCGCGTGTGGCCCTCGACGAACGCATGCCCGGCGATGAGGCCGGCGACCGTCGGGTCGGCCGTGGGGAGCTCGGCCGCGTCGTCGAGCTCCTCGAGATCGTCGACCTCGATCTCGGCGAGGTCGAGGGCCTCGGGTTCGACGGAGATCGGCGGTGCCATCGCGACCGAGTCGAGGATCTGCGCCTGGGCGACCGAGACCTCCTCGGTGTGCCCGGCGGCGACGCGGATCGGGGCCGCGAGCTCGGCGGCCGGCTCGTACGGCGACGGCAGCGTGTCGAACAGCCGCGGGTCGAGGCCCGCGCCGACCCACGCCGCGTGGTCGGCGATCTCGGGGGCGACGATCACCGGGAGCAGCATCGGATCGCGCGGCACCGGCGGGGTCTGGTAGGCGCCGGCATGCTCCGCGAGCCGCCAGATCGCCGCGTGCTCGTCTCCGATCGGCCCGCTCGTCGGCGGCAGGGTGGGGCGGGCGCGCCAGGCGTGCAGGCGGGCCCGCAGCGCGTACTCCGGCCGTCCGAGCGAGCCCTCGTACAGCTGGGCGACGCGCTTCAGCAGCACGCCGCGATCGTGCGGCGGCGCGACCTCGAGGGCGCTCGCCGGCACGAGGAGGAACAGCTGCCACAGATCGCCCTCGTCGGCGAGGCGCTCGAGCTCCGCGGTCGCGCGCTCGTCGTCGGGCTCGAGCCGCAGCACGCGGATCCACTCGGCCATCGCACCCGCGCGATCGTCGAGGCGGGTCTCGCGGATCTCGGCGCGCTCCGAGAGCATCTCGATCGTGCGCTCCTTCTTGCTGCTGCGCGAGACTTGGCGCTGCAGGACCTGCAGGAGCATGAGCGCGCCGACCGGCGGCAGCCCGCCGTCGCGGCGCTCGTCGACGAGCTCGCTGAGGCGGCGCAGTTCGGGTAGCAGATCCTCGCCGCCGGCCTCGTCGAGGCCGCGGACGAGGATGCGCATCGCCGCCAGCGGATCGCTGCGTCGCTCGTCGAAGACCTCGGCGGCGGCGCGCAGGGCCGCGATGGTGTCGGCCCCGGACGCGGCAGTGCGCGCGCGTTCGAGGTGCAGCTCGCCGAGCTGCTGCCACAGACGGTGGCGCGTCGACAGATCGAGGATCTGCGTGAACGCGTCGGCCGCCAGCGCGGGGTCGTGGGCGAGCAGGTCGTTGTACGCCTGCCGCAGCCACTCGAACGCCTTCTCGGGATCGTGGAGCTCGTCCTCGTACACGCGCGCGATCGCCTTGCACGCGTCGTAGCGGCCGAGATCCGTCGCGGCGCGGCTCAGTCGGCCGCCGTAGAGCTCGACCACCGCCTGCCAGAGGCCGTGGCGCTCTGCCGTGCGCTCGAGCTGGTCGGCGAGGTCCTCGTCCTGGGGCGCGGCGCCTTGGTGGCGTCGGCGAGGTGATCGAGGGCGACCGCCGCCGCCTCGCGGAGCCGGACCACGAGGGCGTCCGCCGATTGCCTGCGCTCGAGCAGCGCGATCTCGTGGTCGAACACCGCGAGCAGCTCGGCGCGGAAGCGGAACTCGTCGGCGAGGGCGCGCACGCGCTTGCCCGCGGTGACCTCGTCGAGGTCCGACTCCAGCGCGGTGACGTAGCCCCGGCGCGCCCAGTCGAACGCCAGCGCGGGGTCGCCCCAGTCGCGCTCGGCGATCGTGCTGGCCTCGAGCGCGAGCTCGACCCGCCGCGGGGCGTCCTCGGGCTCGGAGAGGTAGCCGAAGCGATCGTCGTAGACCGTCAGCAGCTCTCTCCACAGGCCGCGCGCCCGCGCGATCCTCGAGATCTCGGCGACGATGCCCGCGTGATCGTGGTCGAGGGCGAGGCCGCGGCGCAGCAGCTCGATCGCCCGCGGGGCGTCGGCCAGGTCGTGCTCGGCGATCGTCGCCATCTCGCGCAGCGTCTCGGTCCGCACCGCGGTCTCGTTCGCGAGGCCGAGGCGCCGCTGCAGGGTCGCGAGCGCGGCCTCGTTGTCGCCCACCTCGTGCTGGAGGCGGGCCATCGTCGCGAGGCCCTCGAGGTCGGTCGAGAACTCGGTGAGGAAGCGGCCGTAGGCCGCGACCGCGGCCTGCTTGTCGCCGAGGTGGTGCAGCCACGTCTGGCTGATGGTGCCGTACAGCCGTCGACGCTCGTCCGCCGACTCGGCGGCGAGGAGCATCAGCTCGGCCTGACGCACCAGCTTGCGGTGGCTGCCGGCGCGCTCGTACAGCTCGAGCAGGCTCGACGCGACCTCGCGGCGGCCCAGCGCGAGGTCCTCGCCGAGCGACTCGAGCAGGTCCGCGGCCTGCTGCGCATCGTCGAGCTGCTCGCTCAGGATCTCGGCGCGCTCCCAGGCGATGCGGAAGGCGTCGTCCTCGGTCTCGGCGAGCTCCTGCAGCTTGCCGAGGACCGCGACGAGCGGCTGCCATGCATCCTCGCGGCGATAGATGCGGACCAGGGCTTCGAGCGCGCCGCGGTGATCGGGGCGGCTGCGGAGCACCCGCTCGAAGGACGAGCGCGCGAGCATCGGATCGTCGAGCGCGCTCTCGGCGAGCTGACCGAGGCGCAGCAGGTAGTCGATCTGCCGGACGAGCGGTGTCTTCGCGGAGCCGGCCGCCTTGGTCAGCAGCGTGCCGAGCTCCTCGTTGCGACCGGCGCGCTCGTAGGCGGCGACGAGCTTGTCGATGATCTCGAGGTTGCCGGGGCGCAGCTCGAGCAGGTCGGTCCACAGCGACGCGGCCCGATCCTCGTCGCGCAGATCGAGCTCGCAGATGCGGGCCATGCGGCGCACGATCTTGACTTTGGCGTCGGGCGAGCCCGCCGCGTCGCGCTCGCGGGCCAGCGCGTCGAGCAGCTCGGCGTAGCGGCCCTGCTCCTCGAGCAGCTGCTGCAGGCGGTACAGCGCCTCGCGATCGTCGCGGGCGATCTCGAGGACCTGACGACACGCCCAGTCGGCGCTCGGCAGATCGCCGAGCTCGTGGTGCCAGATCTCGGCCATGCGCCGGAGGATCGCGACGCGCTCGGTGCCGCTTCGCGAGCGGTCGTGCTGCTCGCGCAGCATCTCGATCACCCGCGCGTAGTCGCCGGCGCGGTCGTAGAGCGCGGTGAGGGCCCGTGACGCCTGGATGTCGCTGGGCGACAGCTGCAGGATCTCGCCGTAGAGCTCGATGGCGCGCTCGGGGTTCACCTGACGATCGCGGTAGACCTGCGTGAGTCGCTTGAGGATGTCGAGGCGCTTCGCCGGATCCACCGCGCGCTCGAGCTCGGCCTCCTGGACCCGCACCATGTTGTCCCACATGCGCGCGCGCTTCTCGATGCGCCCGATGTGCTTGGCCGGCCGCGGATCGTCGGGATAGGCCAGCTGCAGGCGACCCCACGCATCGAGGGCGCCGTCGATGTCGCCGAGCCGTCGCTCGCAGATGTCCGCGAGCTCGACGAACTCCTCGGCGAAGGCGCGGTTGTCATAGGGGCTCTCGCCCTCGGGCTGCGCCCCGGCCTGCTCGATCTGGTAGAGGATGAGGTCGCGCAGGTGCGACCAGTTGTGCTTGCGCCGCCAGTGCTCCTTGTAGCCCTCGAACGCGACCGCGTTGAAGGGCTCGCGCTCGAGCACCTTGTAGAAGTAGACGGCAGCGCGCTCCTCGTCGCCGAGCTCGTCGCGAGCCGCCGCAGCCGCCCTCAACAGCGCGTCGGACGAGACCTCGTCGGGCATCCGCTCGATCTGTGCGTCGAGCAGGGCGACGAGCGCCCACCAGTCGCCGCTCTCGGCGTAGATCTGCTCGAGCCGGCGCCACGACTCGTCGTCGGGTCGCTGGTAGCGGCTCGACTCCTCGAAGAGCTGGCGCGCCTCCTCGCGGCGATACAGCCGACGATCGAGGAGGTCCGCGCGGCGCAGCTGCAGCGGCACCGCGTCGGGCCCGCTGAAGTGGAAGAGCCACTCGCGGTAGAGCTCGTCGAGGGCGAGCCAGTCCTCGGCGTCGATGAGCGTGTTCTCGAGGGCCGTGGACGCCTGCTGGTGATCGGGCGTCAGCGACAGCGAGCGACGCAGCAGTCGCAGCGCGCGGGGCTTGTCGCCGCGGCGCCGCGCCAGCTCGGCGGCCTTGTAGAAGATGTCCGCCGCCTTGGCCACGCCATCGTCGGTGGCCTTGCCCGAGGCGAGGTAGAGCACGCCGAACGCCCGCAGCGCGTCGATGTCGTCCGGGACGAGCTTGAGCGCGGCCTGGAGGTGTCGCGCTGCCGCGGGGACGTTGTCGAACTGCTCGGCCTCGATGCTGGCGAGCCGGCGGTGCAGCTCGGCGAGGCGATGGCGATCACTGGCCTCGTCGAGGCGATCGAGCTCGCGGCCGAGCCGCGTCGCGGCGTGACTCCAGGCGCCGCCGACGAGGTAGAGCCGGATCAGCCGCTCGTTGGCCTTCGCGTGCGAGGGGTCGAGCGCGAGGACCTTCTCGTAGTGCGTGACCGCCTCGCCGATCGCGAGGAAGTGCTGCTCGAGCAGCTCCGCGAGCTCGTAGTGCAGCGCCGCCGCGTCGGGCCCCTCCTGCGTGGTGAGGCGCCAGCGCAGCAGGTCGACCAGCTCGGTGTGGGCGCCGAGCAGCTCGTAGAGCTTGCGCAGACGGTCCTGCGCGCGGACGTTGTCGGGCCGCAGCTGCAGCGCGCGGGCGAGGGCGTGCGCCGCTTCCTCGCGATCCTTCACGCGCTCGAGCCAGAGCTCGTACGCCTGGACGCACAGCTCGGCCGCCTTGCCGCGCTGCTCGAGCGATTCGCCGTCGAGCGCGGAGGCGTGGAGCAGCAGCAGCGTCGCGAGGGAGCGCCAGTCCTCGGCGTCGCGGTACTGGCGCCGCAGGCGGTTGAACGCCCGATCGTCGGCCGGCGACGCGCGGAACTCGGTGAGCTCCGCGGGCTCGCGGCTGTGCCGACCGGGCAGGGGACACGGAAGGCTGGCCGGGACGTGGGGCGCGATGGCCTCGTGTTCGAGGGTCTGCACAGGGGCGCGAGCCGCCTTGGGTCTTGGGGCGACCGTCGCACCGTAACACAGCTGCGTTGCGGGGCGGGGGGTCAACGCGGCGCGCGAGCGTCGGTGTTGTCCGCATCCGCGTGGGGTCCGGTGGGCGCGGCGGAAGTTCGCTGCGGATTCGTGTAGCGTTGCGCCCACGCGCCGACCTGCTCCGCAGCGGCCGCGATCTCTACTGTGACGGCCCCAACGCAGCGTACTCGCCGACCGGTGACCCCGGACGATCCCGAAGCCCCCGACACCGCCGGCGCGCACCCGGGTGTACGGACGCGCAGGTCCCCGGGACGGCGCGGCGGGGGAAGCCCCCGGACGAACGCCAAGTCGAGCGCCGTGCCGGTGGTGCCCGGTGGCAGCCCGCCGACGGTGGTCCGCCTGCGCTCGGGCGCGCGGGTCGTCGTGCAGCGCACCGCGCCTGGCGGCGCGGGTGGCCAGACGGTCGCGATCCACCTGTGGGTCTTCGCCGGGACCGCCGACGAGGGTCCCGACGAGCACGGCTGCGCGCACCTGCTCGAACACATGATCTTCAAGCCCGTGACGATCGACGCCGTGCGGCACGACATCGCCGTCGGGATCGAGGCGCTCGGTGGAGACGTCAACGCGTTCACCAGCCACGACGAGACCGTCTTCCACGCGACGGTGCCGGCCCGGCACTTCGACGCCGCGCTGCGGGCCCTCGTGCGCCCGGTCGCCCACGCGCGGCCCACCGCGGCCGACCTCGCCCACGAAGCCGACGTCGTCATCGAGGAGATCAAGCAGTACGACGACGATCCCGCGTCGCGGGTGATCCAGGACATGGTCGAGGGCCTGTTCGGCGACCATGGCTACGCGCGTCCGGTGCTCGGTCTCGAGGCCGAGGTCGCGGGCCACAGCCCGGCCGTGCTCCGGCGGTTCCTCGCCCGCAACTACGGCGGCGAGCGGCTCGCGCTCGTGGTGGTCGGACCGATGCGACCGGACAAGGTCCTCGCCAGCGCGCGCGCGGTGCTGGGCGAGTTCACCGCCAAGCCGCGCCGACGGGCCCACGCCCTGCCGACGCCGCCGACCCGGCCCCGCGTGATCGTGCGCCGCGACGACGTCCACGAGGCCCACGTGTCGCTGGGCTGGCAGGCGCCACAGTGGCCGGGGCAGAAGGCGTGCGCGCTCGAGCTCGCGGCCACCGCCCTCGGGTACGGCGAGTCGAGCTGGCTGGGGCGCGAGCTGAGGCGGCGACAGGGGCTGGTCAGCGACGCGCACGCGAGCCTCTCTGCCGCGCGCCAGGGCAGCACGTTCACGATCGGCGCCCACGCGCCGCTGCAGCGCGTGGAGAAGGCGGTCGCCGCCGTGCTCGCGGAGCTGCAGCGCATGGGCAAGGTGGCGCTGGACGCCGAGGCCCACGCGCGCGCGCGCGCCGTGCTCGAGAGCGAGGTGGTGTACCGCCGCGAGACCGTCAACGGCCTCGCGCAGACGATCGGGACCTACCTCAGCCTCGGCGACGATCTCGGGCTCGACCGGACCTTCCTGCGCAACGTCGCCGAGGCCACGCCCGAGGACGTCCGTGACGCAGTGCGCGAGAGCTTGGAGCCGCGGCGGGCCTCGCTCGCGGTGGTCGTCCCCAACACGTGTACGCCGGCGCAGGCACGCGCGATGCAGCGGCGCCTCGAGGCGGCCCTGCGCGGACGCTCGCGCACCACGGGGCGCCGCGCGCCGCGGACCGACGCCCACGGGGTCATCGTGGCCCAGCTCGCCTGCGGGCTGCGGGTCCGCATCATCCGCGATCCGAGCCTCGCGATGGCGGCGGGCTGGTTGGTGTGGCCGGGCGGACAGCGGGCCGAGCCCGCGCGCATCGCCGGTGCCACGCCGCTGGCCGCATCCCTGCTCACGCGCGGGACCACCGAGCGCGACGGCGACACGCTCGCCCGCGAGATCGAGGGCCGCGCCGCGGTGCTCGACGGCATCTCTGGTCGCAACAGCGTGGCGATGCACTTCGAGTGCCTCGCCCGCGATCGGGAGCTGGTCCTGCGGCGCCTCCTCGAGTGCGCCCAGGCCCCGTCGTTCGCGTCGCAGGAGCTCGATCAGGAGCGGCGGCTCGCCCTCGACGATCTCGCCGCGGAGCGCGACGATCTGAGCGGACTGGCGTTCGCGGCCGCGAACGCGCGGCTGTACGGCGCGCATCCCTTCGGTCGCCGCCGCCGCGGCACGCGGCAGACGCTGATGGCGCTCGACGATCGCGCCCTGCACCGCCTATGGGCGGCGCAGTACCCGATCGGCCGGGCGTGCCTCGGGCTGTGCGGCGACGTCGATCCGGAGGCGACGCTCGAGCTGCTCGAGTCCCTCGTCGCCGACGCCGCGCCGATCGACGATCGCAACCCGTGGCCCGGCCGCGCGCCACGGATGCTGGCCCAGCGCACCGCACGGATCCGCCGCAAGCGCGAGCAGGCCCACCTGGTGCTGGCGTGGCCGGGCCTCACGCTCACCGATCCCCGCGTGCCCGCGATGGAGGTCCTGACCACCATCCTGAGCGCCCAGTCGGGCCGGCTGTTCGCGGTGATGCGCGAGGAGGAGGGGCTCGTCTATCACGTGTCTGCCTCGTCGGTGGAGGGCATCGACGGCGGGCACGTCGCGTTCTATGCCGCGACCTCGCAGGCGAAGCTGCCGCGCGCGCGCATGGTGCTCGAGCGGGAGCGCGAGCGGCTGTGCGAGGATCCCGTCGGGCGAGAGGAGCTCGAGCGCGCGCAGGCGGCGTTGGTCGGCCAGGCCGACGCGGCGCTGCAACGTCGCGGCCGCATCGCCTCGCTGCTCGCGTTCCACGAGGTCTACGGGCTCGGCCACGCGGCCCACTTCGCGTACGCGCGGCGCATCGAGGCCGTCCGCGCGACCGACGTGTTGCACCTCGCCCAGGCGCTGCTGCGGCCCGATCGCCAGGTGACGTCGATCGTCTCCGGCTAGCCGAGCCCGAGGACGTAGAGGTCGTACAGCGCGTGTGTCCACGCCGCGACCGCGAAGCCGCGGACGCGGTAGACCAGCGCGAAGAAGCACCCGGCCAGCGTGCGGTACGTGAAGGCCGCGAACGAGAAGGGCTCGCCGGCCGGCCCGATGTGGTGGGCGAGGGAGAACACCAGCGACGAGAGGACCACCGCGGC
>LNFM01005485.1_pt1 | contig 65234 bp, 50 predicted proteins | sample 596031 | NCBI WGS metagenome assembly LNFM01 (sample SAMN04254537, study PRJNA301005) | activated carbon metagenome | isolation source: dual media filters at the Ann Arbor, Michigan drinking water treatment plant | place: USA: Ann Arbor
GAGACGGCGCGCCGCTTTCCGGTGCGCCTGGTCGAGTCCGGCCCGGCCGGCGGCGCCATCCTGGCGCTCGGCGTGGCCGCCGAGAATGCGCTCGTCAGGGCGGTCGCCTTCGACATGGGCGGGACGACCGCCAAGCTCACGCTGCTCGACGATCTCGGCCTGCAGCGCTCGCGCCAGTTCGAGGTCGCGCGCGCCTATCGCTTCGTGCAGGGCAGCGGCCTGCCGGTGCGCATCCCCGTCATCGAGCTGGTCGAGATCGGCGCTGGCGGCGGCTCGATCGCCCGCCTCGACGCGCTGGGCCGCCTGCAGGTCGGCCCCGACTCGGCCGGCAGCATGCCCGGCCCGGCGAGCTACGGCCGGGGCGGAACGTTGCCGACGGTCACCGATGCCGACACGGTGCTGGGGCGGCTCGATCCGACGCGTTTCGCCGGCGGCGCCATCCCGCTGCACCGCGACAAGGCGGCAGCCGCGCTGCAGGCGATCGCCGAGTCCCTCAGCACCGATGCCGAGGGCGCGGCCGCGGGCGTCGCCGAGATCGTCGACGAGACCATGGCGAGCGCGGCCCGCGTGCATGCCGTCGAGAACGGCAAGGACACCGCCGATCGCACCCTGATCGCCTTCGGCGGCGCGGCGCCGCTGCACGCCGCGCGGCTCGCCCGCAAGCTCGGCATGAAGCGCGTGGTCGTGCCGGTCGGCGCCGGCGTCGGCTCGGCCTTCGGCTTCCTGCGCGCGCCGATCGCCTACGAGGTGGTGCGCACGCGTCACGTCCGTCTCGACCTGCTCGATGCCAGGACGCTGAACGAGCTGTTCGCCGCGATGCGCGCCGAGGCCGAGCAGGTGGTGCGGCCGGCCGCCCCGGGCGAGGCCCTGGTCGAGACCCGGCAGGCTTTCATGCGCTATCGCGGCCAGGGCCACGAGATCGCCGTCGCCCTGCCCAACCAGCCGTTCGGCCCGGGAGCGGCACACGAGCTGCATCGCCGCTTCGAGGCGACCTACGAAAGCGTGTTCGGGCGCGCCATTCCGCGGCTCGAGGTCGAGGCGCTCACCTGGACGCTGTCGATCGCCACTGACCGGCCGCTACCCGCGCCCGCTGCGCCCGTGAAGGCCGCGCCGTCTCCTGCTCCCGCAGGGCGCCGCGATGTCCTCGATCCGGCCTCGGGACGGCGCGATCCGGCGGCGCTCTACGAGCGCGCCGCGCTGCTCCCGGGCATGGCGTTCGACGGCCCTGCCCTGATCGTCGAGGATGGCACCACCACCGTCGTGCCGCTTGGTTTCACGGCCCGCATCAACGGCGTGGGCCAGATCGTGCTGGAGGATGCGACATGAGCACACCCACCGACATCCGCCTTCAGGTGATGTGGAACCGCCTGCTGTCGGTCGTCGAGGAGCAGGCACGCGCCCTGGTGCGCACCGCCTTCTCGACCAGCGCGCGCGAGGCCGGCGACATCTCGGCCGGCGTGTTCGACCTCGAGGGCCGCATGCTGGCGCAAGCCGTCACCGGCACGCCGGGACACGTCAACTCGATGGCGCGCAGCGTCATCCATTTCATCCGCGAATTCCCGGTAGAGACGATGAAGCCGGGCGACGCCTACGTGACCAACGATCCGTGGAAGGGCACCGGCCATCTCTACGACATCGTCGTCACCTCGCCTGCCTTCCACGACGGCAAGCTGGTGGCGCTGTTCTCCTGCACCACGCACGTCGTCGACATCGGTGGCCTCGGCCAGTCGCCGGACGGCCGCCAGGTCTTCCACGAGGGTCTGTTCCTGCCCCTGCTGCCGCTGATGCGCGAGGGCCGGATGGACGAAAGCGTGATGCGCATCATCCGCGCCAACGTGCGCGAGCCGGTGCAGGTCGAGGGCGACATCCATGCCCTGATCGGCTGCAACGTCATCGGCGAGAAACGCCTCGGCGACATGATGACCGAGCACGGCATCGGGTCGCTCGACGAGCTCGGCCGGCACATCGTCGAGAGGAGCCGCGCCGGCATGGTGGCGGCGATCGGCAAGCTTCCGCGCGGCACCTGGAAGGGTCACATGCGGATCGACGGCTACGACGCGCCGATCGACCTGCACGCCGCCGTCACCATCCATGCCGATCACATCTCGGTCGACTATGCCGGCACCTCGGGCGCCTCGATCTACGGCATCAACTCGCCGATGTGCTACACCGAGGCCTACACCGCCTTCGGCATCAAGTGCGTGGTGGCGCCCGACATTCCCAACAATGCCGGCACGCTCGATTCGATCCTGGTCACGGCGCCCGAGAACACCATCGTCAACGCCTTGTGGCCGGCCGCGGTCAATGCACGCAGCACGATCGGCCACATGATGCCCGACGTCTGCTTCGCCGCGCTGCATCAGGCGATCCCGGGCCGCGTGCCGGCCGAAGGCACCAGCAACCTGTGGAACCTGAAGCTCGGTGCCGGTCACGGCATGACAGGCACCATCGGCAACAGCCGGCCCTTCATGGTGACGACCTTTCATTCCGGCGGCGCCGGCGCACGGCCCGGCCTCGATGGCCTGTCGGCGACGCCCTTCCCATCCGGCGTGCGCAATGTGCCGGTCGAGATCACCGAGACCATCGCGCCGGTCGTCATCTGGAAAAAGGAGTACCGCACCGATTCGGGCGGCGCCGGCCGCCACCGCGGCGGTCTCGGCCAGGTGATGGAGGTCGAGCATCGCGAGGGCGCGCCGTTCGGTATCTTCGCCACCTTCGAGCGCGTCAAGTTCGCTGCCCGCGGCCGCGACGGCGGCAAACCCGGCGAGCCGAAGGGCTTCCAGACCATCCCCGCGGGCGAAAGGCTGGTCGTCGAGATGCCCGGCGGCGGCGGCTTCGGCGACCCGAAGGAACGCGATCGCGAGCAGGTCGCGCGCGATGTCCGACTCGGGTTGGTCAGCGCCGACCAGGCGAAGACCCTTTATGGAGCCGACGGCGGCTGATCGCACCTCGATCCTCGTGCTCTCGACAGATCGCTGCCGGTGCCACCGCTTGCGCCTTGCCTGCCATTGGCATATCCTGCCAATCATTGAGGAGGCTTCTCGTGCCTACGCGCAATGTCGTCGTTACGGACCATCAGGCCGAGCTGATCGAGAAGCTCGTCGATTCTGGCCGCTATCAGAACGCCAGCGAGGTCCTGCGTGAAGGTCTGCGCCTGGTGGAAAGTCGCGAGATGGAAGAGCGCGCGCGGCTCAAAGCGCTTCGCGATGCCGTCAAGGTCGGTCAGGATGACCTGAAAGCAGGCCGCTACAGAAGCTTCGATTCTTTTGAAGCCTTGGACAAGCATCTTGGCAAGATAGCCGACAGGGCGATTGCAAAGCATCGCGCCAATCAAAGGCGGGAGTGAGCCCAAGTCACCGCCCGTGGGAGGTGCGACTGTCATTCGCGGCTGAATCCGATCTGGATGATATCGTATCCTGGACTGCGGATCGTTTCGGCGAGACGCAAGCCCGCGCCTACGAAAGCATTCTCAAGAACGCTCTTTTGTCTCTCCGGAGTGGCCCTTCTCGCGCCGGACCAAGACCTCGACCGGACATCGCTCCACGACTTTACGCGCTGCATGCGGCAGGGACCTCGCGTCGGGCGCGACACGTCATCTTTTTCGAGGTCGTCGGCAGTGACCGGATCGATGTTGTCCGCATTCTGCACGATGGCATGGACTTTCGATCCCACCTGGTGCCCGACGAATCCTGAGGGTCTTGATGAGCCAAAGACCATCGACCCGCCGCTTCCTGCGGAGGCGACTTCTCAGGGTAAGGTGAATTAGTGGCAGCCCTGCCAAAAGAGGGGTCGCGAAACCGTCGCCCGAGCCTGTAGTCTCTCGGGCCCAAGACCGAGGCGAGGGAACCGAGATGTGGCAGCCCAACGAGCGTTATCCTGATCCTTCCGTGCGCGTGCTCGACACGTCGTTCGCGCAGTACCGCCTGCCGCTCGCCTCGGTCGAGCGCCTGTACACCGGCTGCCGCTGGGCGGAGGGGCCGGTCTATTTCGGCGACGGGCGCTATCTCCTGTGGAGCGACATCCCGAACAACCGCGTGCTGCGCTGGGACGAGGAGACCGGCGCCGTCTGGCCATACGCGCGACCGCCGCGGCCGGCTGATCGCCTGCGAGCACGATGCCCGCCGCGTGGTGCGCTTCGAGTACGACGGCGCCATCACCGTGCTGGCCGATTCCCACGACGGCAAGCCGCTCAACTCGCCCAACGACGTCGTGGTGAAATCGGACGGCTCGGTATGGTTCACCGATCCGATGTTCGGCATCCTGGGCTACTACGAAGGCCACAAGGCCGACAGCGAGAACAAGCCGGCCGTCTACCGCCTCGACGCGGCCACCGGCAAGCTGGCGATGGTGGCGGACGACATCGCCGGTCCCAACGGGCTGGCCTTCTCGCCCGACGAGAAGAAGCTCTATGTCGTCGCCTCGCGGGCCGAGCCGCACCGCACCATCGTGTCCTACGACGTGACGGCCGACGGCACCAGGCTCGGCAAGGGCAGCGTGCTGATCGACGCCGGACCGGGCGGCTCGCCCGACGGCTTCCGCGTCGACATCCACGGCAATCTGTGGTGCGGCTGGGGCATGGGCTCGGACGAGCTCGACGGCGTGCGCGTGTTCAATGCCTCGGGCAAGCCGATCGGCCACATCGAGCTGCCCGAGCGCTGCGCAAACCTGTGCTTCGGCGGCCGCTATCGCAATCGGCTGTTCATGACGGCCAGCCATTCCCTGTACGCGCTCTACGTCAACACCCAGGGCGTGGCGGGCGGCTGACGCACATCATCCAACGAGCCCGGCTTACCGTGTACGGCATCGATTCGCGCTATGCGTGGCGGCGTCTCGCCACCAGCGTCGCCCTGAGCACGATCGGCGGCATCGGCATGTGGTTCCTCGCGGTAGCCCTGCCGGCCGTACAGGCCGATCTCGGCGTCAGTCGGGCCGACATCTCGTTCGGCTACACGATGAACATGCTGGGCTTCTTCGCCGGCGGCGTCCTGGCCGGCCGCATGGTCGACCGTCGCGGCATCGTCGTGACGTCGATCGTGAGTGCCATCGGCCTGGCGGCGGGATTTGCGCTGGCGCCGCTCACCTCGTCGCTGGCCCTGTTTTGTGCCGCCCAGGTCCTGATCGGTTTCAGCGCCGCAGCCACCTTCGCGCCCCTGGTTGCCGACATCTCGCACTGGTTCGAGAAGCGGCGCGGGCTCGCGGTCGCCATCGCCGCCTCGGGCAACTACATCGCCGGCACCATCTGGCCGCCGATCGTCGAGCCGCTGATCCAGGATCACGGCTGGCGCTTCGCCTACTTTGCCGCGGCGCTGTTCTGCCTGGTGGCGATGATTCCGCTGGCACTCGCGCTGCGCCGCCGGCCGCCCGATCACGAGGAAGCACGCGCCGCCGCCGTGGCGATACATTCCCGGGACGCGCTCGGCCTGTCGCCCAACGGGCTGCAGATCCTGTTGATCGTGGCAGGCGTCGCCTGCTGCGTCGCCATGTCGATGCCGCAGGTCCACATCGTGGCCTACTGCGCCGACCTGGGCTTCGGGGTCGCCCGCGGCGCCGAGATGCTGTCGCTGATGCTGGGCTTCGGCATCGTGAGCCGCGTCGCCACGGGCTGGATCGCCGACCGGGTCGGCGGCGTGATGACCCTGCTGGCCGGCTCGACCCTGCAGTGCGTCGCCCTCGTCGTCTATCTCTTCGCCGACGGCCTGACCTCGCTCTACCTGGCGTCGATCCTGTTCGGGCTGTTCCAGGGTGGCATCGTGCCGTCCTACGCCATCATCATCCGCGAGTACTTTCCGCCGCGCGAGGCGGCGACCCGCGTCGGTCTGACGGTCTCCTCGACCATCGTCGGCATGGCGCTGGGCGGCTGGATGGGCGGCGCGCTGTTCGACCTGACCGGCTCCTACTATGCCGCATTCCTGAACGGCATCGCCTGGAATGTCCTGAATGCGATCATCGCCGCCTGGCTGCTGATGCGGCAAAGCCGTCGCACCGCTACCGCCTGAGGGACCTGCCATGCGCATCACGGCCATCCGCGACATCGTCTCGCCGATCCGCTCCAACATCGCCAACGCCTACATCGACTTCAGCCAGATGACGGCGAGCGTGGTCGCGATCGAGACCGACCTCGTCGTGGAGGGCCGCAAGGTCGTGGGCTACGGCTTCAACTCCAATGGCCGCTACGCCCAGCACGGCCTCCTGAACGAGCGCTTCATCCCGCGGCTGGCCCAGGCCAGGCCCGACTGCCTGCTCGACGGCGACGGCCTGCTCGACCCGGTCCGGTGCTGGGCGGCGATGATGGCCAACGAGAAGCCGGGCGGGCACGGCGAGCGCTCGGTCTCGGTGGGCGTGCTCGACATGGCGCTGTGGGATGCCGTCGCCAAGGCCAGGCGCGTGCCGCTGTGGAAGCTGCTGGCCGACCGCTACAACGGCGGCAAGTGTGACGACAGGGCGTGGGTCTACGCCGCCGGCGGCTACTACTACCCCGGCAAGGACTTGGCCGGCCTGCAGGACGAGATGCGGCACTACCTCGATCTCGGCTACAGCTTGCCACTTGCCGAGGACCTGGCACGCATCGAGGCGGTGCTGAAGATCGTCGGCTCCGGCGAACGGCTCGCGGTCGACGTCAACGGCAAGTTCGACCTGCCGACGGCCATCGAGTTCGGCCGGGCGATCGCGGGCCTCGGCTTGCGCTGGTACGAGGAGCCGCTCGATCCGCTCGACTATCTCGCCCTTGCCGCGCTCGCCACCCAGTACGCGCCGCCCCTCGCCACCGGCGAGAACCTGTTCTCCATGCAGGACGCCCGCAACCTGATCCGCCATGGCGGCCTCAGGCCGGATCGCGACGTCCTGCAGTTCGACCCGGCGCTGTCCTACGGCTTGGTCGAGTACCTGCGCACTCTCGACATGCTGAAGGCCAACGGCTGGTCGCCGCGGCGCTGCGTGCCGCACGGCGGCCATCAGTTCGCGTTGAACATCGCCGTTGGCCTGCAGTGCGGCGGCAACGAATCCTATCCGCAGGTCTTCGCGCCGTTCGGCGGCTTTGCCGACGAATGCGCCGTGGCCGACAGCCGCGTCGCCCTGCCCGACACGCCGGGCATCGGCTTCGAGCGCAAGGCCGACCTATGGGCCGTCATGAAGGACGTCTAGCGCACTCGATGCGGCACATTCCTTCAGCCCAGCGAGATGGCCATCGCAGCCACGAGTCGCCGTCAGGTCCTGTTCATGCGTCCTTCAAAGGCTGCGGCGTTGCAGCCCGGAAATTCTCCCAACCGCCACCGCGGCCGCCAGTGCCACCGGTATAGCCAGTCGTGGTACAGCCAGCCGTCAGCGCCGCCAGAAGGAATGCAGCGAATACGGCGCCCAGGATCTTGCGTGTCATGATGGCATGGACGATGCCACCCGTTTACCCGCGCTTCAACCGACCTGACTTCACAAGTTCGCCAACGCCTGCTCCCCCATCCTTCATGTATGCTGCGAACTCCCTGCGTCTTGCATCGGCGTATACACGCCGCCGCCATCCCGCCCCAATTGGAAGGCAGGTGGCGTCGGCCGCCGGGCCGGTCGCAATCGTTGCCGGCACAGCATTGGAGAGCAGCACATGCCCACACGTCGTACGGTGTTGTCGATGGCGAGCGCCGCGGTCTCCGGCGGGGCGATCGGCTCGCTCGGCATCCTGGCAGAGAGCCGCGCCGTGGCGCAAACGCCCGCCCGCGTCGGCCTGAAAGGGTACGACCCGGTCGCCTACTTCACCCTGTCCACGGCGACGCCCGGGATTGCCCAGTACGAGCACGTCTATGACGGTGTGCTCTATCGCTTCGCCAACGCGCACCACCGCGACCTGTTCAAGGCCAACCCCGAGAAGTACTTGCCGCAGTTCGGTGGATCGTGCGCCATGAACATGGCGGGCGGCGTGCGCCGGGAAGCCGATCCGACGATCTGGATCATCTCCAATGGCAAGCTCTTCGTCTTCGCCGGGACCGGCGGGCAGGCTCGATTCCGCGAGGATAGTGCGGCAGTGAGCCGTGCCGCCGGGAACTGGGAGGCGCTGAAGGATACGCCGATCCAGTAGGGCTCAGTTCAAGCCGGCCTTGCGCAGGCTGACCTCGACCCGCCGTTGCAGGGCGGGGTCCTGGAAGCGCGAGCCGAAGCTCGAGAGCTCGAAGTGGGGGTTCTTGCGCTTCGCGCGGTCGGCCGCATCCCTGGCGTCGGCTGCGCGGCCGAGCTCGGCATAGGCAGCCGCCAGGGGAAACTCGAGCAGCGGATAGGTCGGGTGACGTGCCCGCGCCGCCTCGAGCAGCCGCACGGCGTCGGCGTACCGGCGGTTCAGCAGATAGGCGATGCCGAGGTTGAGCGACGCCTCGGGCCCGATACTGACGTTGAGGCGCAACGCCAGCTCGGCCGTCGCGATCGACTCCTCGATGCGCCCGGTCCACAGCAGAACCGCCGCCCGCGCCACCAGCACCTCGGAGTCGCTCGGGTTGATCTGCAGCGCCCGCTCGGACTCCGCGAGCCCAAGATCGTACTTCGAGATCGCCGTATAGGCGCGCGCGAGCACGCTGTGGGCGAGAACCGACTCCTCGTCGAGCTCGATCGCCTTCTGGGCCAGCCGAATGGCGGTCTCGATGTCGCCTTGCGCGAACTCCGACCAGCCGAAGGCGGCGCGCCGGAAAAAGGCGTCGGCCAGCTCGGCATAGGCTTCGGCATAGCCGGGTGCCATCGCGGTCGCCCGTTCCAGCATCTCGCGCGCTTTGCGATTGCCGGCGCGAGATGCCTCCTTGGAGAGAGCACGCGAGCGCAGCATCAGGTCGTAGGCGTCGAGATTGTCGGTCGGCTTGCGCAGGCTCTGCTGCAGGGCAATCTGCTGCAGGCTGGTGGCCAGCGTGCCGGCGACGCGGCGGGCAATGCGCTCCTGGACGGCGAAGATGTCGCTCAGCTCGTCGTCGTACTGCTCGGACCACAGCTGCGTGCTGTTGGCGGTGTCGGTCAACCGAACGGTGACCCGCACGCGCGGTCCCATCCGGCGCACCGTCCCGCTGACGAGATAGCGCGCGTTCAGCGCCCTGCCGATCTCGGCCGGCGGCAGCTCCTTGTTCCGGAAAGGCAGCACTGCGCCATAGGCGATCACCTTCAGGTCCTTGAAGCGGCCGAGCGCGTGCGTGATGTCCTCGGTCAGGCCGTCGGAGAAGTAGTCCTGGTTGGCGTCGTCGCTCTGGTTGGCGAGGACCAGGACGGCGACCGAAAGGCCCGGTTCCGCCACCCTGGGGCTGCCGGCCGCCACGGCCTCGTTCGCGGGCGGGTCGCGGCCGGCGAAGTAGGCGATCGTGCCGCCGAGCGCCAGCGCCGCCACGATGACGGCGAGCGCGGCGAGGACAACGCTGCGCGACGACGCCGATGCGCGTGGCGCAGCCATTGACGGGACCGACTCCGACAACGCCGTGCCGTCGAGCGCATAGATCGGCACCGGGCGATCGATGTTCTTGAGCGCGCGCGAGCCCTGGAAGCGGAAAGGAAAGGCGAGCTTGTCGCGCACCTGCTCGTAGACGCTGGCCGACAGCACGATGGAGCCGGGCTCGGCCAGCGCCTGCAGGCGCGCCGCCACGTTGACGGTGTCGCCGAACACGTCCTCGTCCGAGACGATGACGTCGCCCAGGTGCAGCCCGATGCGGAAGGCCTGGCGCCGCTCGGCCGGCAGGTCGGCATTGCGCTCGCTCATGCCGCGCTGCAGCTCGACCGCCGAGCGCATCGCCTCGACGGCGCTGGCGAACTCCGCCAGCACGCCGTCGCCGACAGTCTTCACGATGCGGCCACGAAAGCGCTCGACGACCGGCCCGACCAGCTCGGCAAGATGCGCCCGCAGGTCGAGGAGCGTCTGCTCCTCGGCCGCGCGCATCATGCGACTGTAGCCTGCGATGTCGGCGAACAGGATCGTCGCCAACCGCCGGCTCGGGGGCCGATCGGCCATCGCGCGGCCTTCAGCCTCCGGCGGTGCGCTGAGCCGCCGGACGGGCGGACAGGCGCGCGACATAGTCGTCGAACACCGTCTTGCCCTTGAATCCGGCGGCACCGAACATAATGGCAAATCGGATCTGGGAGCCGACATAGACATCAGCGGCGCTGAACCTGTCGCCGAGCAGCCACGGCCCTTGGGCGAGCGCCTTTTCGAGCGCGGCCACGACCTCGTCGTAGCTGCCCCACCCGACCGCCGACTTCCGCTCGACCTCCGGTCTGTTCATCATGCGGTCCAGCAGGGCCGGCTCGACACAGCCTGCGCCGAAGAACAGCCACCGATAGTAGGCACCACGCAGCGCGTCGCCCATGGGCGGCGCCAGCCCAGCCGCGGGAAACGTGTCGGCGATATAGGCGATGATGGCAGCCGTCTCGGTCACGACCACATCGCGGTGCACGATGGTCGGCAGCTTGCCCATCGGATTCAGCGCCAGGAAGGAGGGCGTCTTGTGCTCACCCTTGTCGAGATCTATCGGGACGATCCGGTAAGGCGCACCGGCTTCCTCGAGCATCAAGTGCACCATCTGCGAGCGCGAACGCGGATTGTGATAGAAGACGATCTCGTCCGACATGTTCGGGAGCCCCTCGGCAACGAAAACGCCGCCTGCTTACACCTGCCCGGCGAGCCTGTCAGGCCATCCGGCCGAGCGTCTCGCCGCCGCGGGACCGCCATTGCTGCGCCGAACTCTCAGATCTTCCGGACCGCGAGCGTCCCGCTCGCTCATGTACTCTTGCGGACCGTCTGGGGCGATCCATGCCGACGCGTCTCCGCTCGCCTCGAGAACCATGAGCGAGCGGGACGCTCGTTGTCCGGAAGAATATGATCGGCTGGCCTCAGATATGCACCGCCTTCATCGCGGCTTCGGGATAGCGCGAGCCGGCGGCAGCGCCGGGCGGGATGGCCTTCGCGAGACGCGCGACATCGTCGGCCGACAGGGTGACCGAGAGCGCGGCGAGGTTCTCGTCGACCCGCTCGCTGCGCTTGGTGCCCGGAATTGCCACGATGTCGGGTCCTTGCGCGAGCAGCCAGGCGAGCGCCACCTGGCCCGGCTTGCACTGCTTGTCGCGAGCCACGGCCTCGATGGCCGCCACCTGCTGCAGGTTGCGGGCGAGGTTGTCCCCGGCGAAGCGCGGATGGCGGCCGCGGCCGTCGCCTTCGGGGATGTCGGATGCTTGTCGCACCGCGCCGGTCAGCAGGCTGCGGCCGAGCGGCGAATAGGCCACGAAGGCGATGCCGAGCGCCCGCGTCGTCGCCAGCGTCTCCTCGGCATGGACGCGATAGAGCAGCGAGTACTCGCTCTGCACGGCGGCGATCGGATGGGTCGCATGGGCGCGACGGATCGTCTCCGGGCTGGCTTCGCTCAGGCCGATCGCCCGCACCTTGCCGGCCCTCACCAGCTCGCCCATCGCACCGACCGTGTCCTCGATCGGCACCGACGGGTCGACCCTGTGCTGGAAGTAGAGATCGATAGCGTCGACGCCGAGCCGCTTCAGGCTCGCCTCACAGGCCGCCTTCACGTAGGCCGGGCTGCCATCGACGCCGTTGGCGCCACCCGGCTTCTGGGTCTGGCCGAACTTGGTCGCCAGCACGACCCTGTCGCGCCGGCCGCCGGCGAGCGCCTTGCCGAGCAGGCTCTCGTTGTGGCCCCAGCCGTACATGTCGGAGCTGTCGAGGAACGTGACGCCGTGGTCGACGGCATGATGGATCACGCGGATCGCTTCCGCGTCGTCGCTCTTGCCGTAGGCGCCGGACAACGACATGCAGCCGAGCCCGATCGGGTGAACGGCGATCCCGCTGCTGCCGAGCGTGCGGGCCTTGGAGTGTGTGGCAGCGGTCATCGGTAACCTCGCATTGGCTGTCCGGATTGGGACCGTCAGGATGGGCACGATCGGCCCGGAATCGCCAGCCATTTTCAGCCCGGCTGCGTCGAGGAAAGCTGGCGCCGGTTGTCGCCTGTCGGATTTCAACCGCCGTTTCGGTTGACCGTGTTCGTGCCATTCCCGAAGCTGCCGCCAAGCAAGTGAGGGAGAACCAGCCATGGCCAACGATATCGCGATCCGCGACGGAATGATGGTCGACGGCACAGGGGCGGAAGCCGCCGCGGCGGACGTCGATATCGCGGGGGGCATCGTCACCATGGGCTGGCATGGCGTCACGGCGGCGGGCAAGCCCATCGACGTAGCGGCGGGCGCCGTGCTGCGCGATCGACGCTGCGCGTCCTGATCCGGAGGACGAGACGTGTCGGCGAGCGAACAGACCTACGACTTCATCGTGACCGGCGCCGGCTCGGCGGGTTGCGCCGTGGCCGGGCGACTGAGCGAGGACGGCCGTTTCCGCGTTCTGTTGCTCGAGGCCGGCCCGCGGGACACCTATCCGTGGATCCACGTCCCGCTCGGCTACCACAAGACCTACACGAATCCGCGCGTCAACTGGATGTTCGACAGCGAGCCGGAGATCGAGCTCAACAACCGGGTCATGTACCAGCCGCGCGGCAAGGTGCTGGGCGGCACCAGCTCGATCAACGGCATGGTCTACATGCGCGGCAACGCCGCCGACTACGACGAGTGGTGCTGCCCTACTTCAAGCGCGCCGAGGACCAGGAGCGCGGTGCCGACGACTTCCACGGCGTCGGCGGACCGCTCAAGGTCAGCGACCACCGCTGGAAGCCGCCGCTCGCGCAAGCCATGCACGATGCCGCCGTGCAGGCCGGCATCCCGGCCAATCCGGATTTCAATGGCGCCACCCAGGAAGGGGTTGGCTACTACCAGACCACCATCGGCAAGGCGCGACGCTGGTCGAGCGCCAAGGCCTATCTGAGCGGCGCCCGCCAGCGCCAGAACCTGACGATCGCAACGGAGGCGCACGCCACCCGCGTCCTGATCGAGCAGGGCCGCGCGGTCGGCGTCGAGTACCGCACGCGCGCCGGCCTGCAGACGGCAAGAGCGCGCCGCGAGGTGATCGTCTCCGGCGGCGTCTACGGCTCGCCGCAGCTGCTGATGCTGTCGGGCCTCGGCCCGGGGGCGCATCTCCAGCAGCACGGCATCGCGGTGGTGCGCGACATGCCGGGAGTCGGCTCGCACCTGCAGGACCACTTCAACACCTACGTCGCCTATCGCTGCACGCGCCCCGAGACGATGAACGACCTGGCGATCAGCCTGCCGCGCCGCCTCGTGGCGGCGGCCCAGTATGCGATCGGCCGCACCGGGCCGCTGTCGGCCATGGGCCTGTTCGTCGGCGCGCTGGTGCGCAGCGACCGGCGGCTCGAGCGTCCGGACCTGCAGATCAACATGTTCGCCTGGGCGATCAAGGAGCGCTCGCGGCACGGCGTCGTGCCGCAACCCTTCTCCGCCTTCAACCTCAGCCCGGTGCATCTGCGCCCCGACGGCCGCGGCACGGTACGCCTGAAAAATCCCGATCCGCTCGCCGCCCCGGAGATCCGCTTCAACTTCCTGAAGAGCAGCTACGATTACGAGGCGCTGATCCAGGGCATGCGCATCTGCCGCGAGATCGCCCGTCAGCCGGCGTTGAAGCCCTACGTCGTCGAGGAAGTGCTGCCCGGCTCGCAGGTCGCCGACGAGGCCGACCTCAAGACCGATATACGCGCCCGCGCGGTCTCCAACCTGCATCCCGTGGGCACCTGCCGCATGGGCCGCGAGACCGATGCCGTGGTCGATCCCCAGCTGCGCGTGCACGGCGTCGCCGGCCTCCGGGTGGCGGACGCCTCGATCATGCCGATCATCGTCGCCGGCAACACCAACGCCCCCTCGATCATGATCGGCGAGAAATGCGCCGACCTGGTGCGTCAGGCCGCGGCATAAACGTCATTCTCCTCCCCGGCGTCTTCGCGGGGGAGGTGTCGGCGTCTTACGCCGACGGAGGGGTCGAGAGCAGCGGGACTGAGGCTCATGACCCCTCCGCCCCGTATGACGGGGCACCTCCCCAGCGAAGCTGGGGAGGAACATGATCACCGCAACCCGCGGAAGAAAGCGCGCACATCGTGGATGAACAGCGCGGGCTGCTCGAAGGCGGCGAAGTGGCCGCCCTTCGGCATCTCGGACCAATGGCGGATGTCGGTGTAGCGCTCCTCCATCCAGCGCCGCACCGGCGTGACGATCTCCTTGGGGAACACGGCGACGCCGGTCGGCACCGTGATGGTCTGGGCCGAGCGGCGCTTCGGGCCAAAGCTTTCCCAGTAGAGCCGGGCCGACGATGCCGCCGTCGCGGTTACCCAGTACAGCATGACATTGTCCAGAAGCTCGTCGCGGCCGAGCACGTTCTCGGGATGGCCATTGCAGTCGGTCCATGCCCAGAACTTCTCCAGGATCCACGCCGCCTGTCCGGCCGGCGAATCGGTCAGGCCATAGCCCAACGTCTGCGGCCGGGTCGATTGCTGCTTGGAGTAGCCCGAATCCCATTCGGCGTAGTACTCGGCGCCCTTGAGCGCCCTCACCTCGTCCGGCGTCGGCTGGCCGTCCACCTTGGGCCGCGCGCCCATGGCGAGCGTGATGTGGATGCCGGCGCAGTGCCCGGGATCCTGCGCGCCGAGCGAGCTCGTCACCGCCGAGCCCCAGTCGCCGCCCTGCGCGCCGTAGCGGGCGTAGCCCAGACGCGCCATCAGCTTGGCCCAGGCAGCCGCGATGCGGTCGACGCCCCAGCCGGTGGTCGTGGGCTTCGACGAGAAGCCGAAGCCCGGCAGGGACGGGCAGATCACGTGGAATGCATCGGCGGCGTCGCCACCGTGCGCCGCCGGGTCGACCAGCGGCTCGATCACCTTGTGGAACTCGACGATCGAGCCCGGCCAGCCATGCGTGATGATCAGCGGCAGCGCGTCGGCACGGGGTGAACGCATGTGCACGAAGTGGATGTCGAGGCCGTCGATCTCGGTCTTGAATTGCGCGAACCGATTGAGCGCGGCCTCGCGCTGGCGCCAGTCGTACTGCCCGGCCCAGTAACGGCAGACGTCCTGGATCCAGTCGAGCGGCGCGCCCTGGCTCCAGTCGTCGACCAGCTCGGCCTCCGGCCAGCGGGTGCGGCGCAGACGATCCCTCAGATCGTCGATGATGTCGTCGCCGACGGCGATGCGAAAAGGCTTGATGTCGCTGCTCATGGTTGTTCCCCCGGCTGAGGTGGCGGCGCAGCGTCCCTCGCTTCGCCGGCGAAGACAACGGCGTTCGACACCGACAAGGAGGTTGTCATCCTGCGCAAACCGGAGGACGCTCGATGCAATCGAGGAGGGATGCCATCGTGTCGACTGTCGCCGCCCTGAAGCCCACCGGTCATGCTTTCGATCTCAGCCCCCTGCCCGGCGGGCTCGGCGCCGAGATCCGAGGCCTTGCGGTGCCGACGATCGACGACGCGACGTTCCCGGCAATCTACGAGGCCTTCCTCGCGCACCAGCTCCTGCTGTTTCGCGACCAGGATCTGCCGCCCGGTGACCAGGTCGCCTTCGCGCGTCGCTTCGGCGAGGTCCAGGTCCACGTCATGAACCAGTACCATGCCAACGCCCATCCCGAGCTCTACACGCTGTCGAACGTCGGGCCGGACGGCCGGCCCACTGGCAAGCACCCCGACAAGGGCACGATGGCGTGGCACACCGACGGCTCGTGGCAGCGGCGCACGACGAAGTGCACCATGCTCCATGCCGAGGTGATCCCGAGCCACGGCGGCGGCACCGCGTTCGCCGACATGTACTCGGCCTACGAGGCGCTGCCGGCGGACGAGCAGCGCCGCCTCGAGACGCTGCGTGCCGTCCACAACCTCGATTTCTCGCGCACCCGCCGGCACGGCGAGGACCCGATGACCGAGGTCCAGCGCAAGGCCGTGCCGCCGGTCGACCATCCGGTGGTGCGCATCCATCCCGAGACCGGCCGCAAGGCGATCTATCTCGGCGACCACGCCGAGAGCATCGTCGGCATGGGCTACGACGAGGGGCGGCGGCTGATCGAGGATCTCAACCAGCGTATCGTCGGGCTCTGCCGCATCTACACTCACAGCTGGCGGCCACGCGACCTGATGCTCTGGGACAATCGCTGCCTGCTGCACAAGGCCGGAAGCTACGACACCGCCAGCGAGCCGCGCGTCATCCGCCGTTGCACCGTGCTCGGCTGAGTCACCGCAGAGCGTTCCGTTCAAAGTTGTGCTGGGAACGTTCAGCTCCCCTCCCCAGCTCGCTGGGGAGGAAAGCCGAAGGTCATGCTTCTTCCTCGATTGCCGGGATTTCGGGAAACGCCACCATGTAGGTATCCAGCGGCATCTGGGCGACCGCCACCCTGGTCGTGATCCTGCTCGCTTGCGGCTGATCGACGAATGCCTGCTGCATCCGCTGGCGAAGCTCGCGAACCGCGTCACGATCGGTGCACATCACGCAGAGCAGGCGCAGCTCGCCGTCGGCATCGGGCAAGACCCGGTCGGCATTGATCGATCCGATATCGTAGTGGTGTTCCTGCAAGAACTCGATGACCGGCAGCGCTTCGCGTGCCACCGCGGCCCGGACCATTGGGCGGTTCATGGGTCGCCTAGATTACTTTCCCGGCGCGCAGCCTGGCGATCTCTGCGTCGCCGTAACCCAGCTCCGCCAGCACCTCGGCGTTGTGCTCGCCGAGCTCGGGGGCGATGCCGGGCCTGGCCGGCGTCTCGGAGAACTGCCACGGCGTGCCGTGCACCTTGAGCTTCCTGCCGAACTTCGGGTAGTCGACCTCGGTCACGTAGCCGTTGGCGATCACGTCCGGGTCGTTCGAAGCCTCGAGCATCGTGTTGATCGGCGCCGACACGATGTCGGCGCCGCGCAGCTTCGCCACCCAGTCATCGCGCGTGCCGGTGGCGAACAGCTCGTCGAGCAGGGCCAGCAGCTCGTTGCGCTTGGCATCGTTGTCGATGATCACGCCGAGATGCTCGAAACCCGACTCCTTCAGCCGCGGCAGGAAGCCCAGAGCGCCCATCGCGTCCTTCCAGTTCTCGGGGCCGGTCAGCTGGAACACCAGCGGCTTGCCCTCGCGATCGTTGAAGCTCGCGCTGATGCCGGGCCGCTCGGCCGTGCCGGTGATGCGGGCCTGGCCGGTCACCGGATTCTTGTTGCGCCACATCGTCGTGGTGAAGGTCCAGCCCATCAGGCGAACCAGCGAACCCAGCAGCGACAGCTCGATCTTCTGGCCGACGCCCGTGGTGCGGGCGTGCGTAAGGGCCGCCAGCGCGCCGCCGAAGGCCAGCATGGCGGTGCTTTCATCGGCCACCGAGGCGATGCCGGTGCGCATCTTCTGGCCGGGCATGGAATAGGCCTCGGCGATGCCGCCCAGCGCCTGCGCCATCGAATCGGTACCCGGCAGGTGGCCGTTGGGGCCGCGCGTGCCGTAGCCCGAGATCGAGACATAGACCAGCTTCGGGTTGATCTTCTTCAGCTCCTCGTAGCCGAAGCCGTTCTTCTCGGCCGCGCCGGGCCGGAAGTTCTGGCCGAAGATGTCGGCGCGGGCCACCAGCTTGTGCAGGATGGCGCGGCCCTCGGCCGACTTGAGGTTGAGGGTGACGCTCTTCACGCCGCGATTGTTGGTCTCGAAGAAGGTGCTGGGCATGCTGGGCAGCACGGTCATGCGGCGCGAGCCGTCGCCCCCTTCCGGCACCTCGATCTTGATCACGTCGGCGCCGAGATCGGCCATCAGCATGTAGGGAACCGTGCCCGCCTGCGCCGTCGAGCAGGACACCACCTTGACGCCCTGCAACGGGCCGAACGGCTGACGCGACATTGTTACTCTCCCCTCTGCGACAACGGACGAACCATGCCCTATCGGCCAGGCGACACCGGACGATTATGCACTATCGAACAAGTGGCAGGCCACGGCGTGGCCCGGCGTGACGTCGCGCAGCACCGGCTCCTCGGCCGAGCAGCGTGCCATGGCGTAGGGGCAGCGCGTATGGAAGCGGCAGCCGCTCGGCGGGTTGAGCGGCGACGGGACCTCGCCCTTGAGCTCGACCTCGTCGTCCTGCCGCCCCGGCCACGCCACCAGAACGGCCGAGAACAGCGCCCGCGTGTAGGGATGACGCACGTCGTCGAACAGGGCCATCGTCGGCGCCCGCTCGACGATCTTGCCGAGATACATCACCACCGTGTGGTCGGCCATGTGCCGCACCGTGGCGAGATCGTGCGCCACCAGCAGGTAGGCAACCCCGTCCTGCGCCTGAATGTCCTTCAGGAGGTTCATCATCTGGGCGCGGATCGATACGTCGAGCGCCGAGACCGGCTCATCGAGCACGATCAGCCTGGGCCGCGAGGCGAGCGCCGCGGCGAGCGCCACGCGCTGTCGCTGCCCGCCGCTGAACTCGTGAGGATACTGCTGCGCCTGCTCGGCCCGCAGGCCGACCTGCTGCAGCAGTTCCTGCACCCGCTCGTCGATCCTGGCCCGGTCGCCCCAGCCGTTGACGATCAGCGATTCGGCGATGATGCGGCCGGCCTTCATGCGCGGGTTGAGCGACGACCAGGGGTCCTGGAACACCGCCTGCACCTTGGCCCGATAGGCGGCGAGCTCGGCGCCCTGCAGGCCGTGGATCGGCTCGCCGTCGAGCAGGATGCGGCCCTCGGTGGGCTCCTCGAGGTTGAGGATCATGCGCGAGGTCGTGGTCTTGCCGCAGCCCGATTCGCCCACCAGCCCCAGCGTCTCGCCGGCGCGGATGGCGAAGGAGATGCCGTCGACCGCCTTGACGTGGCCGAGCGTGCGGGCAAGCAGGATGCCCTTGGTGAAGGCGAAGTGCTTGCGCACGCCCTCGACCTGCAGCAGCGGCTTCTCCCGGCTCGATGTCGACTCGTCGTTCATGCGGACGGAAGCCTCCAAAGATCCTGCCAGCGCTGGCCCGTCGGCCGTCCCGGCCAGGCAGAGACTGCCGCGAATCCAGTCGGCCGTCGACGCGCAGAAGCCACCGTGCGAGCGCGAAGGCTCATCGTATGCCGGTCAGCACCGCGTCGGGCAACCATGTGACGAGCTTCGGGAAGTACAGCAGGAATCCCACTACCAGCAGCTGCAGCCCGATGAACGGCCAGATGCCGAGATACATGTGCCGGAGCGTGATCTCGGGCGGCGCGATGCCGCGCAGGTAGAAGATCGACGGTGCCATCGGCGGCGTCAGGTAGCCGGTCTGCAGCATGACGAGGAAGAGAACGCAGAACCATACCTTGTCGAAGCCTGCCGCCTCGATCAGCGGCACCGTGATCGGCACCACCATGAGGATGATCACCAGGGGCTCCAGCATGAAGCCGGCGAGGAAGACGATGAACATGACCAGGAACAGCAGGCCCCAGCGGCCGACGCTGAAGTCGTTCAGGAAGCCCTGCAGGGTTTCGAGCCCGCCCGAGCCGACGAAGACGGCGGCGAACATCTGCCCGCAGGCCACGATGGTCAGGATCATCGCCGTGATGCGCACGGTTCGCATCGTCGACTCGACCAGCACCGGCCACGACAGCCGCCGGTAGGCGATCGCCAGCAGCACGGTGCCGAGCGCGCCGGTCGCCGATGCTTCGGTCGGTGTGGCGATGCCCGCCATCATCGAGCCGAGGACGGCGACGATCACCACCACCGGCGGGACCAGCACCTTGCCGCTCAGAGCCAGCTTGGCCGCCAGCGACGGTTCGTCGGGCGCTTTCGGGATGCGTGGGCCGTAATCGGGACGAACCGTGCACAGGATGACGATATAGACGATGTAGGCGATCGCCAGCATGAAGCCCGGAATGAACATGCCGAGCAGGATGTTGCCGACCGAGGCATTCGCGACCGGGCCGATGACGACGGCCAGCACCGAGGGCGGGATGATGGTGCCGAGCGAACCGCCGGCGCAGATCGTGCCGGAGATCAGGCTCTTCGAGTAGCCGTACTTCAGCATGGCGGGGATCGCCAGCAGGCCGACGACGGTCTCGGTGGCGCCAACGACGCCGCTGGTCGCCGCGAAGATCACGCACATTATGACGGTGCCGACGGCCATTCCGCCGGGGACGCGACGCGTCCACATGTGGATGGCATCGAACAGGCGCGTGGCGATGCCCGAGGCCTCGAACATGGCGCCCATGAAGATGAAGAGCGGCACCGCCGCAAGAACCTGCGCGGTCGCCACCTCCTCGATCTTCTGGATGAACTGGTATTGCAGGCCGACGAGGCCGAACGAATGCAGCCCGAACACCACCGCCAGCGCCATCATGGTGAGCGCCACCGGGAAGCCGGTCAGGATCACCGCGATAAGGGCCGGGAACATCCAGAGCGCGTGGCACATGGCAAGTGAATCCGTCATCCCGAGCGGAGCCGCCCGAAGGGCGCTGGCTACAACGCCATTGGCGGCGCAGTCGAGGGACCTTTCTAGCCGAAGCTGCAACAGGAAAGGTCCCTCCACTCCGCCTCGCTGCGCTCGGCTCCGGTCGGGATGACGGCCTTGTTTGCCAGATGCGAACGTCCCGCCTTCTTCCGGGCGAGGCAGCGCCGGCGGCGCGGCGTCAGACTCCATGGACGTCGCCCATCTCGTCGCGCGCGTCGAGCGGCCTGCCCATCAGCGAAGCGGCGCGCTTGATGATCTCGGCCACGATCTGCACGGTGAAGATCGCGAATCCGACCAGGAGAACGAGCTTGAACGGCCAGACGATCGGGTTCCAGCCGCCCGATCCCGAGCGCTCGCCGCTTTGGTAGGCCGTCATGAAATGATCGTACAGACCCAGCGTGATCCAGGCGACCGTCGGCAGGACGATCGCCGTCAGACCGACGAGATCGAAGATCCGGATGCGCGGCCTGGTGCGCCGATCGTACAGCAGGTCGACGCGAACATGGCTGTCCGTCGACATGGCGTAGGCGATCGAGAGCACGAACGAGGCGCCCATCAGCCACGTGTTGAGATCGTTGCCCCAGATCGTCGGCGCATTGAAGACATATCGCAGCACCACGTCATAGAGCATGAGGACCACCAGGACGATCACCAGTGCGGCGGCGATCGCCCCGAAAGCACGGCTGAGGCCATCTACGGCTCGAACAAGTCCGCGCATCGGCGGATCTGTTCGGCGACTACCTGAACTCCGAGCGATACTCGGCGGACGGCTTCCATCGTTCCATGAAGGCACGCTGCGATTCGACCACCTTCTTGAACCAGCCGCCGTCCGCGGCCATGTACTTGTCCTCCCATTCGCGCGTCGCCTTGGCCACGCCGTCGATGTAGGTCTGATCGACGCGGATGAACTCGACGCCTTCGCTCTTCAGCTTGGCGAGCGCGTCGGCATCCATGAGGTTGATGTTCATCCACGATTCGATGGTCGAGAGCTTGGCGGCCGCCTCGATCTGCTTCTTGGTGGTGGCGTCGAAGCCGTCCCACAGCGCCTTGTCGAAGATGCATTCGAGCACGGCGCCCGGCTGGTGGACGCCGGGCAGGATCGCGTACTTGGCGACCTTGTGGAAGCCGAGAGCGAAGTTGATGCCGGGCGTCGCCCATTCGATGGCGTCGACAAGGCCGCGTTCGAGCGCCGGATAGACCTCGCCGCCCGGCAGGATCACCGTCGACGCGCCGAGGTTGTTGGCGATCTCGGCCCACGCCCCCGACGTCCGAAGCTTGAGCCCCTTCAGGTCCTCCAGCTTCCGGATGGGCTTGCGCGAAACCATGTGAATCTCGTCCGAATGCGAGCCGCAGGGCAGCGCCACCACGCCGAACTTCTCCATGCGCCACTGCCGCCACAGCTCGATGCCGCCGCCGACATAGATCCAGTGCAGCAGCGCCTCGGCCGGCGGCGACCCGACATAGCCGCCGAAGACGGCCGCGGTCTTGTCGAGGCCCCAGTCGTAGCCGGGCCAGGAGTGGCCGGCCTGGGCAACCTTCTTCTGCACCGATTCGGTGATCTTGAGCGGGCTGCCGATGGTGCCGGCCGGGAAAATCTGGAACTTGAGCTTGCCGCCAGTCAGCGCATCGACCTGCTTGGAGAAGCCCTGGGCGAACTGCTCCAGATGGACGCCGCCCGGCCACGATGTGGCGGTGCGGACGTTCTGCTGCGCGCTGGCCGAAGCGACGCCGAATGTCAGGGCCGCCGCAGCAAGCAAAGCGGCGGTCGCACGGCGCGATGCCGTCATGAGATCCTCCCTCGATCTTTCTTGTGAAACGCGGATGGAACGCTACCGGACGCCGGGAACGACGAGCCCCCGTCGGCGAGAGTGCAGCCTGCGCATGCCCTTGGCAAGAATGGACGCACTCGTGACCCGGGGCTCAGGTTCGCGCGACTCGCCAGCAGTCCGCCGTGTGCTCATCGCCCACCTGCACCGTTCCCGGATAGGAATCCAGGCATCGCTGCTCGGCGAGCGGGCAGCGCGACGCGAAGCGGCAGCCTGCCGGCAGGTCCATCAGCGACGGCGGCTGTCCCTCGATCGTGGCCAGCCGGCCGATCGCGCCGTGCATCTTCGGCACCGAGGCGATCAGGGCGCGCGTGTAGGGGTGCGCGGGTGCCTCGAAGATCTGCCGCACCGGGCCGCATTCGACAATGCGGCCGGCATACATCACCGCGACGCGATCGCACATGCGGCCGACCACGCCGAAATCGTGGGTGATGAACAGGATCGCCATGCCGTTCTCGGCCTGCAGGCGCTTGAGCAGCTTCAGGTACTGGAGCTGGATGGTGACGTCGAGGGCGGTGGTCGGCTCGTCGGCGATCAGCACCTCGGGATGGCCGGTGATGGCGATGGCGCCGACCACGCGCTGCTTCATGCCGCCGCTCATCTGGTGGGGATACTGCCCGAGGCGCTGCTCGGGCGCGGCGATCTCGACGCCGCGCAAGGCGGCGACAGCCTCGCGCGCGAGCTCGGCGCCGGGCGCGCGCCGGCGGCGCAGGATCGCCTCGCGCAGCTGGTCGCCGATCGAGAACACCGGGTTGAGCGAGGTCTGCGGATCCTGCAGCACCATGGAGAGGCGCCGGCCGCGGATCTCGCGCATCTCGGCCGGGGTGCGCTCGAGGATGTTCTCGCCGCCCAGCAGCACCTCGCCCTTTATCGTGCGCGCTCCGCCCTTGGGCAGCAGGCGCATCAGCGACAGCGCGGTCAGGCTCTTGCCGCAGCCCGATTCGCCGACCAGCCCCAGCACCTCGCCGCGGCGCAGGTGGAAGCTCACGCCGTCGACCGCCTTCACCACGCCGCGGCGCAGGAAGAAATGCGTGTGCAGGTCGCGGACCTCGAGAACGATGTCGCCGGTCAAGGCTCGGCCGCTCACAACTGGCGCAGCCGTGGGTCGAGCCGGTCGCGCAGCCAGTCGCCGAACAGGTTGACCGAGAGGACCAGCAGCGTGATGGCGATGCCCGGGATGAGCGCGACCCACCAGGCGTCGGCGATGCGGCCGCGTCCCTCCGAGATCATCAGGCCCCAGGTCGGCGTCGGCGGCGGGATGCCGGCGCCGAGGAAGCTCAGCGACGCCTCGGCGATGATGACGACGCCGATGTTGAGCGTGACCAGGACCATGAAGGTGTTGAGCACATTCGGCAAGATGTGGGTCAGCATGATCCGCAGGGACGAGCAGCCGCGCACCTTGGCCAGCGCCACGAAGTCGCGCTGGCGCAGGGTCAGCACCTCGCCGCGGATGACACGGGCGAAGCTCGCCCACAGCAACAGGCTGATTGCCAGGACCAGCGTCCCCAGCCCCTGTCCCATGGTGACGGCGAGGAGCAGCGCGAAAAGGATTGCCGGGAAGGTGAAGGCGGCGTCGACGAAGCGCATCAGGATGCTGTCCACCGTCCCCCCGACGTAGCCCGCCACGATGCCGACGACGAGCCCGACGCCGCCGCCCGCGGTCAGCGCCAGCAGTGCCACGATCAGGCTGACCCGTGCGCCGTAGATCAGCCGGCTCAGCAGATCGCGGCCGAAGGCGTCGGTCCCGAGCAGGTACTTGTCGCTGCCGCCTGCCATCCAGGCCGGCGGCAACAGCTTGTCGCGCAAGGTCTGGTCGATCGGCGAGTACGGCGCGAGCAGCGGCGCGAACACGGCCATGACCACGATCACGGTTATGATGGCGATCGGGATCCACGGTGCCCGCGAGGTTCGCCGCACGCCTGCGCTGCTGCCGAGCCGCAGCCGCCAGCGCCACCAGTTCGACGCCCGGGGCCGTTCAATGATCGCCATGGGCGGCTCCTGAGATTCTCTTCTCCCTCCCAGCTTCGCTGGTCACGTCATCCCGAGCGCAGCGAAGGATCTCTTCGCCAGAAGCCCAAAGCACACGTGAGCGGATGGCAAAGAGATGCTTCGCTGCGCTCAGGGTGACAGGTGAGCGAAGCTGAGGAGGAGTATGAGCACCGCTACGCAAGGCGGATTCTCGGGTCGACGTAGGCGTAGAGGATATCGACGCCGAGATTGATGGACAGGATCAGGATCGACTTCAGGATGATAACCGCCTGCAACAGCGGGAAGTCGCGGTAGATCACCGCCTCGTATGTCAGCCGCCCGATGCCCGGCCAGGCGAACACCGTCTCCGTGACGATGGCGCCGGTGATCAGGTTGCCGACGAAGACGCCCCACAGGGTCAGGACCGGGATGAGCGCGTTGCGCAGGCAATGCTTCCAGATCACGACCGCCTCGCTCAACCCCTTGATGCGGGCGAGCTTGACGAACTCGCTCTCCATCACATCCAGCATGGCCGAGCGCGTGATGCGCATGAACCCCGCCACCAGGAACGTGCCGAGCGTGATCACCGGCAGCACGAAGTGGGCCGGCCCGCCCATGCGCCCCGACGGCAGCCAACCGAGCTCGACGCTGAACACGAAGATCAGCAGCACGCCCAGCCAGAAGCTCGGCACGGCGACCCCGAGCACCGCCACCGTGCCGGCGGCGCGGTCGAGCCATCCGCCGCGATTGAGCGCCGCCAGCACGCCGAGCGGAATGCCGAGCGCCATGCCGAGCAGGATCGCCCACGGGATCAGCACCAGCGTGTTGGGCAGCCGGTCGAAGAAGGCCTCGACCGCGGGCTGCTTCATGCGGATCGAGTTGCCGAGATCGCCATGGAACGCGTTGCCGACGAAGATCGCGAACTGCTCGAAGATCGAGCCGTCGAGCCCGAGCGTGCGGATCAGGGCCTCGCGATCCTCTGCCGTGGCATCCTCGGGCAACATGAGGTCGACCGGGTTGCCGGTCATGCGGCCGAGGAAGAAGACGATCGTCGCCACGAGGCAGAGCAGGATCACGCCTTGCAGCAGCCGGCGGGCGATGTACTGCTTCATGGCCTGCCCATGGGCGGCGTCTCGCTCACTTCTTCCAGGGCTTCTCCTCGGGGCGCGGGATGCGCTCGAACACGTCGCCGAGCTCGTGCCGGCCCGGAATCGCCTCGAACCGCCCGACCTTCTTGGTGTTGATGGCGTAGTAGCCCATGCCCTCCAGGATCGGCACCACGGTCCACGAGTCGGAGGCGATCTCGACCATGCGATCGGTCAGGGCCGTGCGCTTGGCGCGATCGAGCTCCGCCACCAGGGCGCGGTAGGTCTTGACGAAGTCCTGGCAGGTCTCGGCGCAATTGTCCTTGTCGCCGAAAAGACGCTGGGTGCTGTCGGGCGCGAAGGCGCCGTTATAGCGCCACGGCGCATCGGGCCGCCCGGCGGTCCGGTACATCGAGGCCCAGCCCGCCAGCTGTGCCTGGTCGCCGCGCTCGAGCGGCGGGAAGGAACCCCACTCGTAGTGCTTCAGCGTCACCTTGATGCCGATCTTGGTCCACATGTCGGCGATCGCGGTGCCGATATCGATCATGAACTGCGTACCCGGCAGGGCGGTGTTGGCGAACTTGAGCTCGAAGCCGTTCGGATAGCCCTCCTCTGCGAGGATCTTCTTGGCCAGGGCCGGATCGTAGCGGTACGCCTCGGCCGCCCACTTCTCCCAGCGCGGCGCGCTCAAGAAATCGGTGTAGCCGAACGTCGCGAACGGATAGGGCATCCGCGCCTTGCCGTTCATGACGTGCTCGATTATCTGCTTGCGATCGATCGCCAGGGACAACGCTTGGCGCACCCGCGGCTTGGCGACCGGCTGGTCTTTCACCTCGGGCTTCCAGGTGCCGTAGAACTGGAAGATCGCCTGCATCGTGCCCGGCACCGACAGCACCTCCAGCCCGGCGCGAGTGGCGCCCAGCATCGTCTCGGGCCCGATCGAGGCGATCGCCGCCTCGCCGGTGCGCACCATGGCGACACGAGTGCTCTCCTCGGGCACCAGCAGGACGTGAAGGTCCTTGAAGTGCGGCCGGCCGCGCCAGTGCGGCGTGGTCACCGCGGTGAACTCGATGCGATCGCCCGGCACGTTGCGCACGAACTTCCACGGGCCGCTGCCGACCGGCTTCTTGCGGAATTCCTCCTCGCCGACCTTCTCGATGTAGGTCTTGGGCATGATGGCGCCTTCCGGCGCGACGGCGCGCGACAGCCCGGCCGGCAGGCCGATCTGCGGGCTGGTGGTGTTGACCTTCACCGTCAGGTCATCGACGACCTCGATGCTCTTGATGGCGCGCCGCATGCTCGCCGCCGCGGCGGCGAGCGAGCCCGGCCCCATCTGGCGCTCGAGGCTGAACTTGACGTCGTGGGCGGTGAGCTTGTCGCCGTTGTGGAACGTCTGGCCTGGACGGATGAAGAATGTCCAGGTCAGGCCGTCGGGCGACAGTTCCCAGCGCTCGGCGACACCCGGCCCGACGCCGCCCTTGGCGACGTCGAAGCCGACCAGCGAATCGTACATGACCGCCTGGTAGACGGCGTTGCCGGGCCGGCCCTCGAGGATGGGGTCCAGCGTCTGGGCGCCCAGCGATTCGACGGCGAAGACGAGCGTGCCCTTCTGGTCCTGGGCATGGAGTGGCGACAGGGCGCCAACGATCGCGACAGCGGCCAACGCCGCCACCTTGGTAACTTGCCGAAACATGGATCCTCCTCCCAGAGGGTCACGGCGCATTGGTTGTTCTCTGCGCGCCGTGCACGGCTGATGGACTATCCGTTGCGCGTTGAAATCTTGTCAATAGCGGCGGCTCGCGGCCGGGCGACTGACCCGCCGGCGCGAAACCCGTGACCATGCGGTGACTGGCGAACCTTTCCCAGCCCCAGGCGTTCAGACGTCGCTGGCACTGCACTAGATATCAGGCACCACAACAAGGACATTCCCATGCCGACCGCAACGATCGAGGGCACGGACCATATCTACGATCAAGCGATCATCGGCAGCGACGCGCTGGCCGACACCTTGACCGGAACCAACGACCTCCTTCGCTACTACCTCGCGGGACTTGGCCTGAACGACAACCTGAGGGGCGCCGCCGCCGACGATATCCTGGTCGGCGGCTTCGGCTCCGACATCCTGAAGGGTCGCGCCGGCGACGATCTCCTGATCGGCGATCACTTGGCGGCGGACGGCTCGATCGTGTCGGAGGCCGACTTCATCGGGATGTCACGCGGCGCGGTCAGCCCGCCGGGCGCCAACGCCAACTGGAAGGCCTGGGAGAACTACGAGAACCGGCTGAAGGGCTTCCTCGATCATCTCGATCCCACGCTCACCTACAAGCTGAACGGCGTCGTGATGTCGGCGGCGGAGCTGTCGGCCGCCTGGGCGGCCTACAAAGCCGAGCTGACGCTCGACGACGTGCACGTGATCAGCGGCAAAAAGATCGAGAACACCAACGGCAACGACACGGCAATTCACGACATCACCGACAATCTCGCCCTGTGGACGGACCTCGCCGACGAGGACGACGATGAAGCCGAGTCGGCCGCCTTCCTCGACTTCGGCACTGTCCAGGCCTTCCATCCCGGCGATCACGTCGTGACGATCGATACCGCCGTCTTTTCCGGTCCGTCGAGCAACTACACCCTGCTGGTCGGGCCGGACAGTGTGGAGGTGCAGGACAATGTCGGCAGCGACGGCGTCGACACGTTGATCGGCATCGAGCAGATGGAATTCGCCGACGTGACGCTGCAGACCGACTGGTTCTGCAGCGTCGCCTCTCTGCCCGGGCACAAGCTCGACGATCTCACCGACATGTACATCGCCTACTTCGACCGCGCGCCCGACGCGGTCGGCCTGTTCTACTGGGCGAGCCGGTTGGCCGACGGGATGAGCCTGCAGCAGATCGCCAAGAGCTTCTTCGTCCAGGCCGAGAGCCTTGCCGCCTTCCCGGCCGGCCAATCGACCGAAGCGTTTGTCACCCAAGTCTACGACAACGTGCTCGGGCGGGCTCCCGACGCGCCGGGCCTGAACTACTGGATGCACGATCTGGAAACCGGGGTCTGCAGCCGTGACACTTTCGTGCTCGCGGTGATCTATGGCGCCCAAGCCTCGACCGGCAGTCCGGCCGACGCCCAGTATCTTGCCAGCAAGCACGCCATTGGCGAGGAGTTCGCCATCAATGCCGGCTTGAGCGAGGTCGGCTGGGCACGTGCCGTCATGCAGGGCGTCGACGGGTCGGCGGCCAGCGTCGCCGCCGCCCAGGCGCAGATCGCGCACTACTCGGCCACGGCGAGCGCCGGCGGCGCCGGGTAGCGCGGCCTTCATCGCGGGCCCAAAGGCGCAAACTCTTTCCTCCCCAGAGTCGCTGAAGCGAAGCTGGGGAGGAGATCTGAGAAAAGCGCTTATGAGTCGCGGGCTTCCGACATTCCGTGAAGCTCTCTGCACCCCATTGAGGGACGCTCAGATCGCCTCGGCGTCGAGCGCCGAGCACCAGTAGGCATGCCTCTCCCTGGCCGTCCTGGCGCGGACGAAGGCCAGCGCCTCGTCGTCCAGACGCTCGACCTCCTCGAATGCGAAGCTCTCGACGCCGCTCGCGTTCCACGCGGCCTGCAATGTCCGGTGCGGGCTTGTTCCCAGGCGCAAGGCGAACCAGAGACGGTTCTGAATCGTCGCAAGGTTGGCGGCGTGCCCGATCCAGCGCCGGCCGCTCGCCAGGCAGCGCACGGCGTAGATGCCGCCAATCACCTCGCGCTTCTTGTAGGCGGCGATCGCCACCTTCTTCTCCTTGGGGGTCACGGTGCCGATCCTCGATCAATGTGCTCAGAAGCATAATATTACCCGGATGTTATTGACTCAAGGAATTTCATCCGGGTATATCTTCTACCATGACCGCCCTGACCCGGACCTGCACCGCATTCGACGCGTTCCAACGTATCGCGCAGGGGTCGCTGGTCGACGTCGCCCTCGCCGTGAAAACGGTCCTGTTGAAGAAGCCGGACGGATCGATCCTCGTCTTCGACGATGCGACGGGCTCGGTGATCGATCTCGATCTCCGAGGTACCACCGCCGAGGTCGTGAGCCGGCTCGCGGGATCCGAGAAGGCGCCGGCAGCCCGGCCGCGTGACGAAGGCGGCGAATCCCGCCCGCCCGGCCGCAGCCGCGGCAGGCCGCGCCTCGGTGTCGTCGCCCGGGAGGTCACCTTGATGCCCCGGCATTGGCAGTGGCTGGCGGAGCAGCGGGGTGGCGCATCCGCCGCCCTGCGGCGACTGGTCGACGAGGCACGGCGCGCCGATCACGGCCGGACGCGAGCCCGCACCAACCAGGAACGCACCTATCGTTTCATGTCGGCATTGGCTGGCAACCTTGCCGGCTTCGAGGAAGCCGCGCGCGCCCTGTTCGCCGGCGAACGCGAGCGCTTCGTCGAGCATACGGCGACGTGGCCGCCGGACATCCGCACCCACGCGCTCGAGCTTGCCTGGAATGGGACGACCGCGTCGGAGAACAAGGGCTCCGACTAGCTGGCCATGCTGAGGGTTACTCGCCCCAGGGTCGCACGTCACGTCAGTTGAACAGTCACGTGGATTTGCTAGAAGGTGCACCGGGAAGGCAACTATCTGGGGTCAACCGTGTCGACACCTCTCGCGCAGTTTGCATTGGCCGTAGCGCAACTCGTCAATCCGGCGAATGGCGGCTACACCGCCTACACCTACGAGACCGTCGGCCTGAACGCCAACGACCAGCCGATCGCGACGCTCACCGGCACCAGCACGCCGACCATCTACACCGACTGCTCGGGCTGGGTGAACTATGCGCTGAACACCGTGGCGCCAATCCACCAAGCGGTGGAGTCAGCGGCCCGGCTGATCCCCTACTTCAATCCCGGCGGCCAGCCAGCGCTCGACGAAAGCGCGTGGCCGTGGTCACGCGCGGATGTCCTGTCCTACTTCTTCGGCGAGATGGCGAACGGCAGCAACGGGTTCGTCACTGTCGCCGATTTCGGATCGCTCCAGGCCGGCGACCTGATTGCCTACGGAACCGGGATCTACACCAATCCCACGCATTCCCCGACGGCACCGCCCCCCAGTTCCGGCTCGGTGCTCGCCATGACCCAGGACACCGGCCACACCATGATCGTGGTCGGTGCACCGGTCGAGGTCCCGCAAGCCGATTGGGGCACGACGCTGAGCGACGGGCTGTCGCCGAATGCGGCCCACGTCTACGCCGTGCCGGTCGTCGACAGCAGCGACATCGCGCACTTCATCAATGTTCCGGCAAACGCCGCCACCGGTCAGGTTGCCTTCACCCAGCCGATTGCCGATTCACGGCACTACGCCCCGGTGGTCGCCAATCCGCCCAACCTGCCGGCCGGCATCCCGCAATCCAGCCTGGTGTCCGGCGGGCTGGGCACCGGGACGTTGTGGTACTCGACCGACGCGAACGGCGCGCCCCTGCAGTTCCGCTTCGACCTCGGCGACCCGTGGTTCGCCAATACCCTCGCTGGCGTCCAGAACGGAGACGCCGCCGTCCTGATCAACGCGGGACGGCTCACCGGCACGATCGACCTGTCGGGCAGCATGCTCGACGCCAGCAACAATCTCGTCGTCACCGCCTTCGCCGATGCCGCTCCGGTGCTCGACGGCGTTGCCTACAATACGCAGGCCGAGGTCCTGACCGGCACGGGCGGCCTCTATGTCCAGGGCGAGGGCACGATCCAGCTCGGTGCCGGCAACAGCTTCACCGGCGGCGTCAGCATTGCCAACGCGACCGTGTCGCTCGCCGGCGCCGGTAGCGCGGGCGGCGGGATGGTGACCTTCGTCAATGGCTTCGGCTCCTCGCTTCAACTGCAGAATGCCGCCGCCGTGCCGGCCGCCACCCTGCTGGGCTTCTCGGCGGGCGACACGATCGAGCTCGCCTACGACCAGTACACCATCCTCGACCATGCCGTGTGGACACAGGCCGGCGGCGCGGGTGGCACCCTCGCCATCGTGAATGGGGCGGGTACGCAGATCGCGAAGCTCAGCCTCAACGGCATCTATGCGGGCAACCAGTTCAGCGTGGGCAGCAATGCCGCGGGCAACAGCGTCGTGACGACGACGGCCACGGCGACGCTCACGGTGCACGACGATGCCTACATTGTCCTGCAGGGCCAATCCCTGGTGATCGACGACGCGCTCGGGGTGACGGCGAACGACGTCAACGTGACGTCCGTTACGCATTCCGGCAGCACGGCGCATGGCACCTACCAACTGTCGGTCAATGGCGCATTCTCCTACACCCCCGACGCCGGGTTCACGGGTGTCGATTCGTTCAGCTACGATGCCGGCAACGGCGACCTCCCCGACGCCACCGTGCAGATCTACGTCGTTCCCGTGCTGACCGGCGCCACGACCACCCTGGACCTTCTCGCCCTCGATGCCGAGCAGCTGGTTGCGGCCAACTACGACGCCTTTTTCGGCCGTGCGCCCGACGCAGCCGGGTTCGACTTCTGGGTCGATCAGTTCAACGCCGGCCAGGGCAACGTCGCCACCGTGCTCGCCAACATCGCCAGCTCGTTCGCCGTCAGCAGCGAGGCCACGGCGCTCTATCCCTTCCTGGCTGACCCGCAAGGCTCGACGCCGGCGCAGATCAGCGCCTTCATCGACAGCGTCTACGACAATCTCTTCAATCGCCTGTCCGACGCGGCAGGGTTGACCTATTGGACGAACCAGATCCAGCAGACCCTGGCGTCGGGCGGCTTCGTCGGAACGGTCCTGGTCGACATCATGGCCGGCGCCCAGAACAGCGCGGCAGGCCAGGACATCTCGACTCTGATGAACCGGATCGCGGTCAGCCTGGAATACGTCCACGACCAGCAGCTCTACGCTTCGCCCTGGTCTGCGGCGATCGACGCTGCGGATGCCACCGCGCTGTTGCAGAGCGTGACGTCCGACCCGCAGAGCCTCCTGGTCGGCATCGCGCAGGCGCAGAACCTCGTGCTCGGCGATCTCAGCTAGCACGAGATCATTGCTTGCCGAACGTCCGCCGCGCCCAGGCGCAGGCGGCCGCCATCGACTTGTCGGCACCATCGACGATGCCGACCCAGAACAGGAAGCCGTGGTTCATGCCGGCGCAGCGCACGATCTCGACCGGCACCCCGGCATCGCGCAATCGCTCGCCATACCGCTCCGCCTCGTCGCGCAGCGGATCGTACTCGGCGCTGACGACATAGGCTGGCGGCAGCCGCTCGAGGCTCGGCGCGCGCAGCGGCGAGGCGTGCGGGTTGCCGGCCTCGGCCGGATCGCCGAGGTAGTGGTGCCAGAACCATTCCATGGTGCTGCGGGTCAGCCCGTAGCCGTCGGCGTTCTCGGCATAGGATGGCGTGCCCGGCGTGTGGTAGTCGGTCACCGGATAGAGCAGCATCTGGCCACATATCCCCGGGCCGCCCTCGTCGCGCAGGCGGAGCGCGGTGACCATGATGCGCGATGGATCGGCGCCGATCTCGGCGGCATGCGCGCCCAGCCAGCGCGTCGCGACGAGGCAATCGTCGGGCCCGGCCGGGAACTTGTGCTCGGGCGCGAGGCGGTAGTCGACCGAGGCCACCACGCAGCCGATGCCCGCCGCCAGATTGCGGCACATGCTGTCGTGCGTGTCGAGGCTGCACAGCACGAAGCCGCTGCCGTGAAAAAACACCATCAGCGGGAACGGCCCCTGGCCGTGCGGCGTGTACAGGCGCACCGCGAGCGGGCCGCCCGGCCCGTCGATGCCGAGCATCGCGACATCGGCCACCCCGGCCGGCTTCGCCATCGCCGCGATGCGCGCCTCGTAGAGCCGCCGCGCCTCGGCTACCGGCAGCGTATGCGTCGCCGGCACGCCGCTGCCGCGCTCGAGCAGTATCTGGATCTGCGGATCGACAGGCATGGCTTCGTCTCCTTCTTTACGGCCGCTCGCGGCCGGACGCACGGTTGACCACGAACAGCAGGGCGAGCGGCGCCGTTACGAGCGGCACCAGCGTCAAGAGATGAAAGGCGTTGATGAAGCCGATCATGCTGGCCTGGCGCTGCATCTCCGAGGCCAGGCGGGCGAGCACGTCGCGGCCGCCGGGATCGCCGAAGATCGTGATCCAGGGCCCCAGCAGATCGCGGGTGAACAGCGTCACGGAGCTCGCGAGGTTGACGCTGGCCTCGGCCGTCGAATGGGCGAAAACGACCAGCGTCAGGGAAACGAAGATGCTGCTGCCCAGCATGCGGATCAGCGAGAACAGGGCGTTGCCCTGGGTCATAAGGGGGATCGGCAGGGTCGAGAACGAAAGCACGGCCATCGGCGTGTAGCAGAGCCCGAACCCGAAGCCGTGCAGGATGTTGCTCCACATCACGTCCTGCGAGGTGAGCGTGATGCCGAACGAGCCCATCCACAGCCCGGCGACCGCCTGGATGCCGAGGCCCAGGCACAGGCAGAGCCGCGGGTTGAAGCGGGTCAGCTGGGCGACGACACAGAACGAGGCCAGGTTGCCGAGCCCGCGCGCGGCGACGAGATAGCCGATCATCGCCTCCGGATAGCCCATCAGGTCCTGCAGCAGGGGCGGGAACAGCACCATGGGCGTGTACTGCAGCATGCCCATGACGAGCACGAGGGCGGTGCCGACGACGAAGTTGCGATCCCTGAACAGGGCAGGCTGGAAGATGGGAGCCGGCGCCGTCGCCATGTGGATCGCGAACATGATCGAGAAAACCACGGCGACGATGCACTCGGCGATGATCTCAGGCGACTGGAACCAGTCGTTGCGCTGGCCACGATCGAACATCAGCTGGGCGCCGGCGATCGCCAGGCCGATGAAGACGAAGCCGACAAGGTCGAAGCGCTGTGCCGTCCCCTTCTCGCGATCGGTGAGGGCGAGGACCACCGTCAACGCCGCGATCGCGCCGAGCGGCAGGATGAGGAAGAACGTCCAGCGCCAGCTCAGCAGCTCCGAGACCAGGCCACCGAACGTCGGCCCGAGGATCGGCCCCATCACGCCACCGACGCCCCACATCATGATGATGAAGGGATGCTGGTGGCGATGGAAGCTGGCCAGCAGGATGGTCTGTCCCATGGGAAAGATCGGCGCCCCGAACGCGCCCTGCATCACTCGTAGCGCCAGCATGGTCTCGAGCGAATCGACCAGCCCGCAGAGCATCGAGGCGCCGGTGAACCCGACCACCGAGCAGACCATCAAGGTGCGCCAACCGAGCCTGGCGGCGAGCCAGCCGGTCAGCGGCGTGGCGATGGCCGTGGCCACCAGATTGAAGGTCAGCACCCAGGAGATCTGGTCCTGGGTGGCGGACAGCGCGCCCTTGAGCTGAGGCAGGATGACGGTGACGCTGGTTGCCGTCAGCCCGAACAGGATCGTCGTGAACTGCACCGACAGCAGAATCAGCCACTGTCGTGCCGAGAGCGATCCCATGGCGGACACGTTAGGACGGCAGCGCACCCCGGCAACCGTTGAGATTCGTCTGCGAAACAGCGGTTTGCCACTCGGCTCCGGTGCTGCGCCGCAACATCGCGTCGCGCATTCGATTCAGCTCGGCAGAACGGCGCAAAGATTGCGTGTCCGGCCGTCATCGCAGCGCTCCCCAATCGGGCATGAGGCGAAAGCATGTTACGCATTCCCAGGCATCATGGGCACTTCGTGTTCGGCGTCATTCAGTCCGGGCTGACCTCGGCGGTGGCCGCGGCGATCGCCTGTGCGCCCTTCGTCGCCGAGGCGACTTTCCTGCGACACTGGCTGATGTCCTGGATGATCGCCTGGGCGACCATGATCCCGGTCGTCCTCCTCGCTGCACCTGCGATCCGCCGCCTCGTGAACCTCCTCACCGTGGCCCCGGACTGAGCGACCTCGGTCAGTCGGGCAGGCCGGCAAGCAGGCGGCGCCAGGCGACGATCTCGCGCGCCGGCCGAAACAGCGGCGCACGCTCGCGCAGCGCACGACGGAGCCGGGTGACGAAGGCCGGCTCGCATTCGATTCGCCGCATCAGGCGGGCAAGCTTCTCCGTGCCGCCGACCGGAAAATAGCCGGGATAGTCGCCGCCGAGCAGCCCGACATTGCCATCCACGCGCGAAGCGAGCACCGGGACGCCGGCAACGATGGCTTCCGAGACGACATTTGCGCCGCCTTCGCTCGACGACGAGATGACCATGGCGTGGCTGCGGGCCAGCAGCCGGCGCACCGACGCCGCGGGAACGTCGCCGTGCCAGAGATAACGCGGATTGGCCGCCATCTCGGCCGTCGCCTCGCCTGCCCACGAGTCGGTATAGGCACGACCCACCTGCGCGACACGAATGCGGCTGTCCGCCGGCAGGAGGCGCGCCGCCCGGGCGGCCCGCAGGGGATCCTTGACGTCGCGCAGGTGGCCGATCACCGAGACGATCACGGCACGCCGGCTGGGCCGGTTGCCGTTGGGCAGCGGCGTCGCCGACTGGTGAATGACCGCGAGGCGCGCCCGCAGATGCCGGGGCACGACGCGCCACGCGAGGTCGTTCAACGCCACCAGGCGGTCGGCCAACTCCATGGAACGCAGCGTCGGCGCCGGATCGCTCGACAGGTACTCATAGAGGTCGGTACCGCTCAGCTGCAGGATCAGCGGCCGTCCGGGATGGCACATCTTGAAGTCGGCAATCGGCTTGGCACTGCGCCAGGCGTGCACGGCCACCATGAGGTCGGCAGGCCGGCCGTCATAGTCGCCTGCCAGGTGCACCCGATGGCCGAGACGGCGCAGGATGCGTGCCCACCGGGTCGCGGCGACCCGGTTGCCGGTGCGTGAAGTCGGACCCGACGGTGTGATAAGGACGATGTTCATGGAACATGGCCAAGCCCATCGGGCGACCAGCGGGGCGTCCGCTGCCGAGCTCGGGGCGCAACTGCGCGAGGCCCGTCTTCGCACGCGGCGTTTGACGGAAGATCTGGCATCGGCCGAATTGTCGGGGCCGCGCCTCGACATCGTCAACCCCGTGCTGTGGGAGATCGGTCATGTCGCCTGGTTCCACGAATACTGGACGTTGCGCCACGCCGCCGGACGCGCACCGCTGATCGAGCGCGCCGACAGGCTGTGGGATTCGAGCGCCGTGCCGCACGCCACGCGCTGGCAGCTCGACCTGCCGGACCGTGCCGGCACCTTCGCCTACATGGCGGACGTCCTCGCCCGGCAGGAGGAGCTGCTGGCCACGGCCGACGAGAATGCGCGCTACTTCTACGAGCTCGCCATCCGCCACGAGGACATGCACGTCGAGGCCCTGACCTATACGCGCCAGACCCTGGCCTATGCCCCTCCGGTCGGGCTGGGGAAGGCGCCTCCGCTGGCCGGCGGAGCCTTGCCCGGCGACGTCTCAGTTCCCGGCGGCAGCTGGTGGCTCAGCTCGACGCCCGCCGATGGCTTCGTCTTCGACAACGAGAAATGGGCGCACGAGACCGTCCTATCGCCCTTCAGGATCGCCCGCGCGCCCGTCACCAACGCCGACTTTGCTGCCTTCATCGAGGCCGGCGGATATCGGGCGCGAGAGTTCTGGAGCGATGCCGGATGGGCGTGGCGCGAGCGCCGCAACGCCGAGCGCCCGGTCTACTGGCTTCCCAGGCGCGATGGCGTCTGGACGGCGCGCCGCTATCGCCAGCCCGAGGAGATCGCGCCGCACGCGCCGGTCGTCTTCGTGTCCTGGTTCGAGGCGGACGCGTGGTGCCGCTGGGCCGGGCGGCGCCTGCCGAGCGAGGCCGAATGGGAAGCTGCCGCCGTCGGCGTGCCATCGGCAGACCGGACGCGCCTGGCGGGCGGCCGGCGGCGCTGGCCTTGGGGCGATGCACATCCGTCGCCGCTCCACGCCAATCTCGACTTTGCGCACGACGCACCGGTCGATGTCGGTGCCTCCCCCGACGGCGACAGCGCCTTCGGCTGCCGGCAGATGATCGGCAACGTGTGGGAGTGGACGTCCTCCGACTTCCTGCCCTTCGCCGGTTTTGCCGCCGATCCCTACGAGGATTACTCGCAGCCGTGGTTCGGCTCGCGCAAGGTGCTGCGCGGCGGCTGCTGGGCGACCAGCGCGCGCATCGCCCGGCCGGCCTATCGCAACTTCTTCACGCCCGACCGCTGCGACGTCTTCGCGGGCTTCCGCACCTGCGCAGTGTGATCGCCGGTCCGATCGATGCCTGACAATGCTTCAGCCCTGCAACTTGTGCTGAGCGGCGATCCGGCCTTGTTCTCGATCGTCCTGCTGGCGATGATCGTCAGCCTGTCGGCGGTGCTTCTCGCCGCGCTGATCGGCGTGCCGCTGGGCGCGCTGATCGCCTTGACGTCGTTTCGCGGCCGCGACGGCGCCATCGTGCTGCTGAACACCCTGATGGGGCTGCCGCCAGTCGTGATCGGCCTGCTGGTCTATCTCGCCCTGTCGCGCTCCGGACCGCTCGGTGCGTGGGGGCTCCTGTTCACGCCGCAGGCGATGGTGATCGCCCAGACCATCCTGGTCGCGCCGATCATCGCCGCCCTGTCGCGCCAGACGATCGAGGATCTCTGGCTCGAGTATCGCGACGAGCTCACGGCGATGAACGTTCCATGGCCGGGCAGGGTCGGCACCCTGATCTGGGATGCCCGCTTCAGCCTGATCACCGCCCTGCTGGCAGGCTTCGGCCGCGCCGCGGCGGAGGTCGGCGCCGTCATCATCGTCGGCGGGAATATCGAGGGCCACACCCGGACCATGACCACGGCGATCGCGCTCGAGACGTCGAAGGGCGACCTGCCGCTGGCGATCGGCCTTGGCATCGTGCTGATGGCGATCGTCCTGATGGTCAACGCCCTCGCCTGGGTGGTGCGTCGCGCCGCCGAACGGGTCGCCGGATGACGGATCTGCCGATCGACCTCGACAACGTCACGATTGCCGTCGGCAATGCGACCATGCTCGATCGCGTGACTCTTACCATTGCCGCGGGCGCGCCGACCGTGCTGATCGGGCCGAATGGAGCCGGCAAGACGACCCTGCTGCGCGCCGCCATGGGCCTGGTCGCGCCGATGCGCGGGACCGTCACCTGGCAGGGCCGCGCGCATGTGCCGCCGGTGCGGCGCGCCATCGTCTTCCAGCGTCCGACGATGCTGCGTCGCACCACCTCGGCCAACATCCGCTATGCGCTCCGGGCTGCGCGCATTGCCCGCGGCGGCCATGACGAAGCGATCGAAAGGCTGCTCGCCATGGTCGGGCTCGCGCGCGCCGCCGATCGCCCGGCGCGGCGCCTGTCGGCCGGCGAGCAGCAGCGCCTCGCCCTCGCCCGCGCGCTGGCGCGCGAGCCCGATGTGCTGTTCCTCGACGAGCCGACCGCGAGCCTCGATCCCGCCTCGACCAAGGCGATCGAGGACATCATTCGTGCGGTCAGCCAGCGCGGCATCAAGGTGGTGCTGTCGACGCATGATCTCGGCGAGGCGCGCCGCCTGGCCGGCGAGATCGTGCTGCTCCATCGCGGCCGCATCGTCGAGACCGCCGCCGCATCCGGCTTCTTCGAGTCGCCCATGACCGACGAAGCACGCCGGTTCGTCGCCGGCGAGCTGCTCGTCTGACCTGCAAACGGGGAACCATGCCATGAAGATCCACCGCCGCTCCCTCGCCCTGATGGCCATCGCCGTGCTGTCCTCCGCCGCCGCGGCACCGGCGCTCGCGCAGGCCCCCTCGATCCTGGTCGCCTCGACGACGTCGACCCAGGATTCCGGCCTGTTCGGCCATCTGCTGCCGCTGTTCAAGGCGGCGACCGGCATCGAGGTCAAGGTGGTGGCGCTCGGCACGGGACAAGCGCTCGACGTCGGCCGGCGCGGCGATGCCGATGTCGTCTTCGTTCATGCCAGATCCGAGGAAGAGAAGTTCCAGGCCGAAGGGTTCGGCGTCAGGCGCCATCCCGTGATGTACAACGACTTCGTGCTGATCGGCCCGAAGAGCGATCCGGCAGGTGTGCAGGGCTCGACCGACATCGCCGCGGCGTTGCGCGCCATCAAGGACAGGAAGCTTCCCTTCGTCTCGCGGGGCGACAGGTCGGGCACGCACGTCGCCGAGCTCCGGCTGTGGAAGGATGCCGGCGTCGACATCGCCGCCGACAAGGGCGACTGGTACAAGGCGATCGGCCAGGGCATGGGCGCCGCGCTCAACACGGCTGCAGCGGCCAATGCCTATCTTCTGGCCGATCGCGGCACCTGGCTGGCGTTTCGCAACAAGGCCGACCTGGCGATCGTCGTGCAAGGGGACAAGCGCCTGTTCAACCAGTACGGCGTCATGCTGGTCAATCCGGCGAGACATCCGACGGTGAAGAAGGAGGCGGGCCAGCGCTTCATCGACTGGCTGGTCTCGCCGCAAGGCCAGCGCGCCATCGCCGACTACAAGGTCGGCGGCGAGCCGCTGTTCTTCCCGAACGCCGGCGATCCGAATGCGTAGTGTTTTTTCCTCCCCAACTCCATTGGGGAGGTGTCGCCGTCTAAGGGCTTTTCGCCGCTTTGCGGCCAAAATCCCGATGGCGACACAAGGGGTCATGAGCAACGAGTCTCGAGCCCATGACCCCTCCGCCCCCGACTACGGGGGCACCTCCCCAACGAAGTTGGGGAGGAATAAGGAGTAGAGTAGATAGCGACCAGGGGAACTGGGGAGAGCATGTACAAATCCATCCTTGCGATATCCGAGGGCGGCCCGGATGCGGTGGTGTCGTTCGGCCTCGCGGCCCGGATCGCGCGCATGTTCGGCGGCACCGTCGACGCCCTCCATTTTTCCGAGACCCATCAGGGCGATCTCGACATCGCGTCGCAGGCAATGCCGTTCCTCAAGCGACTCTCCGACGACAGGCTGAGATCGCGCGCCGCCGAGTCCAAGCGGGCCTTCCACGACCTGGTCGAGTCGCTCGGCGGCTCGACCTTCGCCGGCGGCGACGACGTGACGCGCGACCGGCTGATCACGCTCGGCCGCTACGCCAGCCTGGTGCTGCTCGGCCGGCCGGGCGGCGATGCCGAGAACATCGCGCCGTCGACCGTCAAGCATGTGCTCTACGATTGCGCCCGGCCCGTCGTGATCGCACCGCCCAACCTGCCATCCGATCCGCCGGCGTCCGTGATCGTCGCCTGGAACGGCAGCGTGCAGGCGGCGCGCGCCGTCGGTGCCGCGCTGCCGTTCCTCGAGAAGGCCAGCAGGGTGACCGTCATGGCGGGCGCCGAGCCGAATTCCGTCGGCGCGCCTCGTCTCGTGCGCTACCTCGGACGCCGCGGCATTGCCGTGACGGTCGAGGCGATGGACGCTGGTGCGGTGTCCGGGCGCGCGCGCGGCCGCGCTCTGCTGGCATATGCCCGGGACAAGGAGGCCGATCTCCTGGTAATGGGCGCCTACGGCCACGGCCAGTTGAGCAACTTCCTCGGCCTGGGCGGCGCCACCGCCAAGGTGATCTCGTCCTGCCCGATCCCCCTGCTCCTGGCTCACTGAGGTGGTCACCGATGGCCAATGAAAGCGACACGCTGCCGACCGCAACCCGGGTTGCCGATCCCGGCATTCGCGCCCTCTATCGCCTCGAGAACCGTTGGCAGGCCTGGCTCGACGTCGAGGCGGCGCTGGCGCGCGCGCAGGCCGAGCTCGGCATCATCCCGGCCGCGGCAGCCGAGGCGATCGCCGCCAAGGCGCAGCTCGCGCTGATGGATCGGGCGCGCATCGACGAAGGCCTCGCCCGGACCGGCCACACGCTCGTGCCGCTGGTCTGGGAGCTCGGGCGCATTGTCGGCGACCCGCACGGCGGCTGGGTTCATTGGGGTGCCACGACCCAGAACATCACCCAGACCGGCGATCTCCTGGTGCTGCGCCAGGCCCACGCCGTCTTCCTGCGCCAGATCGGCGAGGTGCTGGCGGCGATGGCCGGCCTGGCCGAGCGGACCGCCGACATGCCGATGGCCGGGCGCACGCACGGCCAGCACGCCGTGCCGGCCACCTTCGGCTACAAGGTCGCCGTCTGGATCGACGAGCTGCTGCGCCACGTCGAGCGCCTGCAGCAGCTCGCGCCGCGGCTGTTCGTCGCCATGCTGGGCGGCGGCGCAGGGACCTTCGCCTCGCTCGGCAAGCAGGGGCCGCCGGTGCAGAAGGCAATCGGCCGGCTGCTGGGCTTCGGCACGATGACGGTGCCGTCGCGCGCGCTCGGCGATCACCTGGCCGAGAACATCTGCGTGCTCGGCCTGCTCGCCGCCACCTGCGGCAAGATCGGCCGCGAGATCTACACCCTGATGAAGACCGAGTTCGGCGAGGTCGAGGAGCCGGTGCCCCCTGGCACGGTCGGCAGCTCGACCATGCCGCAGAAGCGCAATCCCAAGCTCTGCCAGGACATCATTGCCGCCGCTGCCGAGGTACGCAGCCAGGTGCCGCTGGCGCTCGAGGCGATGACGACCGAGCACGAGGCCGACCGCACGACCAGCCTGATGATGGACGCCGCCGAGCAACGGGCCTGCGTCGCCACCGGCGACATGCTGGGCCGGCTGGCCGAGGTCATGCGCGGCCTGCGCGTCGACCCCAGGCGCATGCGGGCCAACCTCGACCTCGGCGGCGGGCTGATCATGGCCGAGGCCGTGATGCTCGATCTCGGCACGGCGATCGGCCGCCAGCACGCCCACGACATCGTGTACGACGCGGCGCAGGCGGCATTCGTCGAGGGCAAGCCGTTCTCCGAGCTGCTGGCCGCCGACGAACGCCTCGCCGCGCACGTCGATGCCAACGCGATCGCGAAGCTGCTCGACCCGACTGCCTACACGGGCCTCTGCGGCGACATGGCCCGCGAGGGCGCCGCCCGGGCGCGCGCCGGCGCGGCCGCGCTGCGATAGGCGTTCGCCTCCCCGGCACCGCTGGAGAGGTGTCGCTATCCTACGGCGATAGCGGGCTCATCGCTGGGAGCGCGCCACTCCTGTGGCGCTCTTCCTGGTGACCACACATCCATGAGCGCCACCGGAGTGGCGCGCTCCCAGCGATGACTCAATGAAACGTCCGCCCCGAATCGATGACCAGGGTCTGGCCGGTCGTCGTATTGGTGCGACACATGGTGACGACCTGGTCGGCGACGTCGTCCTTGTCGGCCGCCTTGCCGAGCAGCGACAGCCGGCGGCCGCTCTCGATCACCTCGGGCCGCAGGTTGGCGGTCGCCCGCGTGCCCTCGAGCAGGCCCGGGGCCACGCAGTTCACCAGCACCTCGGGAGCGAGCGCCACCGCCATGCACTTGGTGAGATGGATGAGGCCCGCCTTTGACACGGCGTAGGCGATCGACGAGCCGGTCGGACCGAGGCCTGCGACCGACGATATGTTGACGATCCGCCCGCTGCCCTGGCGCTTCATCACCGGAGCCACCGCCTTGGTGCACAGCATCGGCCCCGTGAGGTTGATGTCGATGATCTTCGTCCATTCCTCGTAGGTCAGGCTGTCGAGGTCGGTGAACGGGATCGACTTGTTGTAGGCGGCGTCGTTGACAAGGATGTCGAGCCGGCCGAACCGCTTGACGACGTCGTCGACCAGCGCCTGCACCTGCTCGCGCCTGGTGACGTCGCAGGCGAAGGCGGCGGCGCCGACCTGATGCTTCTCGAGATCGCGCGCCACTCCCTCGGCCTGGTCCCGGCTCTGGGCATAGACGACCGCGATGTGACAGCCCTCTGCCGCGAGAGCGTGACAGATGCGCTGCCCCAGCCCGCCATTGCCGCCCGTGATCACGGCGACCGTTCCCTTGAGGGGTGCGCGGCCAAAGCCGGTCGCCGCGCCGCGGCCCCGCGTGGCCCGATGGGGCACGAACCGGTGTATGCTGCCCCGCATGACCTCCCCGCTCGACTGGCTGAGACGGCTTCTCGCCGTGCCGGAGACGCCGCCCCGTCGCCCCTTGCAGGTCGCCCGGTTCGGGCTCGGGGTGTGCCCGCGATGCCGCAGTTTGCGCAGCGTGGCCAGCGAACGCTGTGAATGCTGCGGCAGCGTTGCGCCAGTGACAGAGGACGCATGAGTGCGTTTTCGCTCTGCCGCGTTGCGGCGACCATCGCGATAGGCACCGCGTCGTGGTCCGGCGCCACGTTGGGCATCGAACCCGTCTGCAACCCCGGTTCCGGGGCCGCGTTGGCATCTCGTGCATTATGGTAGAAAAATCAGTCGCTTGCTCCAGGAAGGTAGCCGGATGAGCCCATCTGGCCTGCCGCCACACGCTTCGAACGACAGCGAGAGCGGGCTGGGCGACGCGCTGACCGACGAGCATCGCTTCCGCATGCTGGTCGACGCCGTCATCGACTACGCCATCTACATGCTCGACCCATCGGGTCGCGTGGTGAGCGCGCGGGAGGTCATCGGCCGCCACTTCTCCTGCTTCTACACACCCGAGGACCGGCTCGCCGGCGTGCCGGCGCGAGCCCTCGAGACGGCGGCGCGGGAAGGCAAGTTCGAGGCCGAGGGATGGCGGGTTCGCAAGGACGGCAGCCGGTACTGGGCGCATGTCGTCATCGATCCCATTCGAGGCCCCACCGGTGCGCTCGTGGGCTACGCCAAGGTCACGCGCGACCTCTCCGAACGGCAGGCTGCCGCGAAGACTCTCCTGCAGAGCCAGGAAGAGCTTCGCCTGCTGGTGCAGAGCGTCACCGACTACGCGATCTACATGCTCGACGCGGCCGGCCGGGTCAGCAACTGGAACGCTGGCGCCCAGCGCATCAAGGGCTATCGTCCCGAGGAGATCGTCGGCCGGCATTTCTCGTGTTTCTACACCGAGGAGGACCGCGCCAGGGGCGAGCCGCAGAGGGCGCTCGAGACGGCGACACGCCATGGCCGCTACGAGAAGGAGGGTTGGCGCGTGCGCAAGGATGGCACGCGCTTCTGGGCCAGCGTCGTCATCGACCCGATCCGGGCACCGGACGGAACGCTGCTCGGCTTCGCCAAGGTGACGCGCGACATCACGGAGCGTCGCGACGCGCAGGTCCAGCTCGAACGTACCCGCGACACCCTGTTCCGCGTCCAGAAGATGGAGGCGATCGGCAGGCTGACCGGCGGGGTCGCGCACGACTTCAACAACCTGCTCACCGCGGTGATCGGCAGCCTCGAGTTGCTTCGCAAGCGTGTCGGCGACGATGCCCGCGCGTCGACCTTGATCGACAACGCGCTCCAGGCCGCGCATCGCGGCGCCACCCTCACGCAACGCATGCTGGCCTTCGCCCGCGGCCAGGAACTGCGGCCGGAGCCGGTCGACATCCCCACGCTGGTGCGCGGCATGACCGAGCTCCTGCAGCACACCCTGGGGTCGATCGTGAGCGTGGAGACCCGCTTCCCCCTCTCGCTCGGCCAGGTTCTGGCCGACCCCAACCAGCTCGAGATGTCCCTGCTGAACCTTGCCGTGAACGCCCGCGACGCCATGCCGAAGGGCGGTCCGCTGACGATCGCGGCACGCGAGGAGACGGTGCACGAGGTCGTCGATGCTGCGGGCGTCAAGCCCGGCCGCTATGTGCTGCTGTCGGTCATCGACCGGGGCGAAGGCATGGACGAGGATACGCTCAGGCGCGCCACCGAGCCGTTCTTCACGACCAAGGGCGTGGGCAAGGGGACCGGCCTAGGCCTCTCCACGGTGCACGGCATGGCCGAGCAGCTGGGCGGCCAGCTGACGCTGGCCAGCGAGCCCGGCGCGGGCACGACGGCGACGCTCTGGCTGCCGATCCTGGAGAAGCACCGGCCGCTCCCGCCGGTCGGGCGCGGCAATCCCCTGGCCGAGCCCGAGCGGCTGCTCCCGCTGTCCATTCTCGCGGTCGACGACGACCCGCAGGTCCTGGTGAACACGGCCGCCATGCTGGAGGATCTCGGCCATCGCGTGACGAGTGTGAACTCGGCCCGGCAGGCGCTGGCCAAGCTGTCGGAAGGCGAAGCATTCGACCTGGTGATCACCGATCACGCCATGCCGACGATGACCGGCGCCCAGCTCGTCGAGGAGATTGCCCAACGCTGGCGCGACCTGCCGGTCCTGCTGGCGACGGCTTTTGCCGAGCTGCCTCGCGGCGTCGCCTCCAACGTGCCGAGGATCGCCAAGCCCTACCTCCAGAATCAGCTGGCACACGCCGTGGCCGCGGTCATGCCGGCCTGGGGCCGCGTCCACGCCCCGGCCACCTCCGGCGAGGCGTAAACTCTCCTCCACGGCCGCCGGGCAGGACAAGCCGGTCGGGCGTCGACGCGGCCGACAGCCCTGTCTTGACGCCCTGACGGGCGCATGGCCCCATGACGGCAACCGGGGGAGCCGTCGTCTGAGAGTGCCTGTACGTCGTCTGCCAGCGAGCGCAGCTGGCCCTTGCTGGATATGCGACGCGGATTCACGACGGGGCGGCCTTCGTTAGGCCGGTACCGAGATGTGGATCGTCAAGCTAGCCCTGCTCCGGCCCTACACGTTCGTCGTCCTGTCGCTGATGCTGATCATCGGCGGCGTCGGGTCGGCCATCCGGCTTCCCAAGGACATCTTTCCCGCCATCAAGGAGCCTACCGTCACCATCCTGTGGCAGTACCCCGGATTCACCGCCTCCAAGATGGCCAACGAGATCACGGAGTGGAGCGAGTTTCTCACCTCGCAGTTCGTGGTCGACATCAAGCGGATGGAATCGCGCAACATCTTCGGCATCGGCATGATGCGCCTCTATTTCCATCCCAAGGTCGATATCGATCGCGCGCTGGCGCAGGTCACGGCGACATCGCAGACCATCCTGAAGAAGATGCCGGTCGGCACGACTCCGCCCTATGTGCTGATCTACGACCCGTCGAGCGTTCCCGTCATGCTGGTCGCCCTGGCGAGCCAGACGCTGACCGAATCCCAGCTCTTCGATTTCGGGCAGTTCACCGTGCGTCAGGCCATCGCACCGGTCGAAGGCGCCCAGTTGCCCTTGCCCTGGGGCGGCACCGCGCGGGTGATCATGATCGACCTCGACCCCGTCAGGATGATGGCGCACGGCGTGACGGCGGACGACATCAACAACGCGATGCTGAAGCAGAACGTCATCCTGCCGACCGGCTCGGTCCGCATCGGCAGGACCGAGTACATGCTGCAGATGAACAACAGCCCGACCACGATGGAGCTGCTCAACGCGACCCCGATCAAGAGCAGCGGCGGCAACATCGTCTATGTGCGCGATGTCGCCCATGTCCGGGACGGCTACCAGCCGCAGACCAACCTGGTGCGGCTCGACGGCCACAAGTCGGTGTTCCTGTCGGTCGGCAAGAGCGGCGAGGTCTCGACCCTCGACATCATCGCCCAGACCAAGCAAGTGCTGAAGACCATCCCGACGCCGGGCGACCTGCAGTTCACCATCCTGTTCGATCAGTCGGTCTACGTCCTGGAAGCCATCCAGGGCGTCGTCGTCGAGGGCCTGATCGCGGCCGGCCTGACCGGCCTCCTGATCCTGGTGTTCCTCGGCAGCTGGCGCGGCACCCTGGTCGTGGTCATCTCGATCCCGATCTGCATCTTCACCTCGATCCTGCTGCTCGGCGTCACCGGCAACACGCTCAACCTGATGACCCTGGGCGGCCTCGCGCTGTCGGTCGGCATCCTGGTCGACGACGCGACGGTCACGCTGGAGAACATCCATCGCCACCTCGCGATGGAGAAGAACCTGATCCGGTCGATCCTCGATGGCGCCCAGGAGATCGCCATCCCGGCCTTCGTGTCGACCTTGTGCATCTGCATCGTCTTCCTGCCGGTCGCCCTGCTGACCGGTCCGCCGCGCTTCCTGTTCGTGCCCATGGCACTGGCCGTCCTGTTCGCCATCGCGACCTCCTACCTGCTGTCGCGCACGCTGGTTCCGGTGCTGGCCAACTACCTGATCCGCGGCGAGCACGACCGCGCCGCACGGTCGGGCGCGACAACGGCTTCCAGCCCCGGCCCGTTCCGGCGATTTCATCTTGCCTTCGACTCGGGCTTCATGCGCCTGCGTGCCCGCTACGTGACATTCCTGGGCTGGGCCCTCCGCCATCCGGCTCCCGTCCTGGCGGTGTTCGCCGTGGCGACGATCCTCGCGGCGCTCGCGGTGCCGGGGATGGGGCGGGACTTCTTCCCGCCGGTCGACGGCAGCAGCCTGCGCCTGCATGTCTCGGCGCCAACCGGTACGCGCATCGAGGAAACCGGAGTCTACTTCAGCAAGGTCGAGGAGACGATGCGCGAGGTCATGGGCGACGACGTCGCCGTGATCCTCGACAATATCGGCATCCCCGAGCCCAACAACATCATCTTCAGCGACAACATCACCGCGAGCTCGGCCGACGGAGAGATCCTGGTGGCGTTGAAGCCGACACGTCGCCACGGCTCCCGGGAGTACGCGCGACGTCTCCGGGAGGTGCTGCCGGAACGGCATCCCGAGCTGCTCTTCTATTTCCAGCCGAGCGACATGAAGACCCAGATCCTCAATCTCGGCCTGCCGGCTCCCATCGATATCAAGGTGTTCGGCCTCGCCAGGATGGAGGCCCTGCACGCCGTCGCCCAGAAGATCGAGAAACGGCTGCTCGCCGTGCCGGGCGCCGTCGACGTTCACATCCAGCAGCGGCTCAACCAGCCGGCCCTGAAGATCGACGTCGACCGCGACCGGGCGGCCAAGATGGCGCGGGAGGAAGGCCTCACCGGCTTCACCCAGCGCGATGTCGCCCGCAACGTGCTGATGGAGGCGAGCTCGAGCCTGATGGTGAATCCCAACTTCTGGACCGATCCGGAGTCCGGTCACACCTACTGGCTGGTCGTGCAGTCGCCCTTGGACAAGCTGAGCCGCATGGAGGACCTGACCAACATCCCGATCCGCGGCAGCGGCGGCGCCCAGGCCCAGTACCTCGGCAACATCGCCGAGATCAGCCGCACGCAGATCCCCGCCCAGGTCGACCATACCAACGTGCTGGTGACGTTCGACGTCATGGCCAACGTCCAGGGCGTCGACACGGGCTCGGTTGTCTCCGCCGTGCGGCGCATCATCGCCGAGGAATCGGTCGGCCTGCCCAAGGGCATCGTCATCGAGATGGGAGGCCAGGGCCAGACCATGGATCTCGCCTTCGACCAGCTCGGCCAGGGGCTGCTCGCCGCGACCCTGCTGGTCTACCTGATCCTGGTGATCAATTTCCAATCCTGGACGGACCCGTTCATCATCGTCATGGCCCTGCCCGGCGCGTTCTGCGGCGTCGTGCTGATGCTGCTGCTGACCCAGACCACCTTCAGCGTGCCCTCGCTGATGGGCGCCATCATGACGGTTGGCGTGGCGACGGCGAACAGCATCCTGGTGATCTCGTTCGCCAAGCACGCCCTGCACCAAGGCCAGACCGCGATCCAGGCCGCTCTCGCCGCCGGCGAGGCGCGCTTCCGGCCGGTGATCATGACGGTGATCGCCATGGTGTTCGGCATGATCCCGATGTCGCTCGGGCTCAGCGAGGGCGGCGAGCAGAACGCACCGCTCGGACGGGCGGTGATCGGCGGCATGCTGCTCGCCTGCGTCGCCACCCTGGTGATGGTGCCGGTGATCTTCAGCCTGATGCGGCGCCATTGGCGCCCAGCGACGCCGCAGGAAGGCGCGGAGCTGCTGTCGGCGCGGTGAGCGTTGGAGGCGTCATGGCCGGGAGCGCGCCACTGGTGGCGGAGCAAACTTCGCCACCAGTGGCGCTCCTCTCGTTTAATTGCGGCTTCCGTGAGCGCCACAACACCTCAGCTCACGCTATGCAGGTCGTAAGCCACAAACACGATCCTCATCCTGAGGAGCCGCACATAGTGCGGCGTCTCGAAGGATGGCACCAACAAGACTGGTTGCCACCAAAGGGCGAAGGCTACTTCGCCCGATTCGAGACGGCCCTTCGGGCCTCCTCAGGGTGAGGTTCCTCCGTCCTGGACCCGCGAAATGCCGCGAGTCCAAGAGTACGAAGGCGCTCTTGAGATGTGTCCTCATCAGAACAGCGAAGCTGGGGAGGAGCAAGAATATCACTGCTTGAGCGGCGGCGCCCACGTGGTGCGAAGGCCTTCGGGCGCCTGCTGGGCGCGATCCTGCCAGCCGCCGCCCAGCGCCTTGATGAGCGCGACCGTGGTCATCAGCTGGTCGTTGGTGATCTGGACGGCGATGGTGCGCGAGGCGAGCACGGCGCGCTGCGCGGTCAGGACATCCAGCATCGAGACGAGCCCCTGCTGGAAACGCTGGCTCGCCAGGCCGGCGGTGTTGCTGGCGCTGGTCACGGCGATCTGCTGGAGGCGCGCCTGCTGACCGAGATGGCGCAGCCCGGCGAGCGCGTTCTCGACCTCCTGGAAGGATTTCAGCAGCAGCGCCTGGTAGAGCGCCACCTGCTCCTCGTAGGCGGCGCGCGTGCGTTCGACGTTGAGGGTCGTGCGGCCGGAATTGAACAGCGACTGGAACAGGCTGAGACCGATACCCCAGATGTTGCTGGTCGGCTGGGTCAGGGTCGACAGCGCGAAGCTCTCGAAGCCGACCGCCGAGGTGAGCTGGATGGTCGGGAAGTAGGCGGCAACGGCGACGCCGATCCGGGCATTGTAGGCGACCAGCTCGCGCTCGGCCCGGGCGATGTCGGGACGCCGCTGCAGCAGGTCGGACGGCAGCCCCACAGGGATCGCCGGTATCGCCGGCCGGTAGGGCTCCTTGCCGATCGTCAGGGTCTCGGGGGTGCTGCCGGTCAGCACCGCGAGCTTGTGGACCAGCCGGCTGCGCTGCGCCTCGAGTGGCGGCGCCTGCGCCTCGATGGTGCGCAGCGCGGTCTCGGCCTCCAGCAGTGCCACGTCGCTCGACAACCCGTCGGCGCGGCGCACCCTGACCAGCTCGAAGGTGCCGCGACGCAGGGCGATGTTCTCGGCGATGACGCGCTGCAGCTCGTCCGTCGTGCGCAGCTCGAAATAGGTCTGGGCGATCTCGCCGTTCAGGGTCAGCAGGGCCACCTGGTATGCCGCGATGCTGGCGCCGAGCTCGGCCATCGCCGCTTCCATCTGGCGGCGGATGCGGCCCCAGAAGTCGATCTCCCACGTCGAGTAGAGCGGAACCGCCTTGAAGCCGTCGGTAATGGTCGCCGTGTTGGCGGTGACCGTGGCCGGATCGACGAGGACGGCGAAGTTGGAGTTGTTGGCGAAGCGCTGGGCGAGCCCGCCGACCTGGATCTCGGGATACATGTAGCTCTTCGAGATGCCGGCAATGGCCTGCGCCTGCAGCACGCGGGCAGCGACGGCCTTGAGATCGGGGTTCCGCCTCACCGCCTCGGCCTGCAGCCCATTCAGCGTGGGATCGCCGAAGATGATCCACCAGTCGCCGCGGGCGATCGAGTCCTGCGGCACCGCCTCCTTCCACGGCCCGGCTTCGACGAACCGTGCCGGCACGGTTGCCTCGGGGCGGACGTAGTTCGGCCCGACCGGATCGCAGCCGGCGAGGCTGGCTAACGCGGCGAGGCCGGCACCGAGGGCGCGCAGGACCTGCACCGGCCTAGGGATTGCCGGTCCGGACACGGACTTTGTCGCCATTCTTCAGAAGGTCGCTCGGGTTGAGAATGACGCGATCGCCTTCGTCGCATCCTGCGAGCACCTCGACCGACCTGCCGAAATCGCGGCCGAGCCGAACCTTGCGCATCTGGACGACATCGTCCTTGTCGACGATGGCAACCTGCGGCGCCCCGTCGAGCACGATGATGGACGAGTCGGCGACGACGATCGGCGGCGCCGGGTTGATCAGCCGGAACTGGACGGTCGAGTAGAGGCCGGGCAGCAGGATGCCCTCGGGGTTGGGCACCTCGACCTCGACCAGCATGGTGCGCGAGATGGCATCGAGCGATGCGGCGTTGCGTACGACCTTGCCGCTGAAGGTGCGGTCGGGATATTCGCGGACCACGATATCCGCAGCGAGGCCATCCTTGACCATCGGCAGGTAGACCTGCGGCATGGTCACGTAGACGCGTACCGGATCCATTCGATAGATCCTGTAGAGCCAAGCCTTGGCGTCCCCGCTACCGAGATCGATCAGCGCGCCCGTCGTCGCCTTGGCGAGATTGCGCGCACCGACGATGCCGTCGAACGGCGCGTAAATCTTCTGGAAGGCGATCGTCGCGTCGATCCGGCCGACCTCGGCCTCGGCGGCAGCGACATCGGCCAGGCGGGCCTCGTGGGCGGCGCGGCTGTTGTCGACGTCCTGCTGCGACACGGCATTGGTCCTCACCAGGCCGAGGTAGCGGTTGAAGGTGATGCGGGCGATCTCGGCGTTGGCCTTGGCCTGCAGCACCAGCGCCTGCGCCTGGCGCAGCGATTGGTGCAGCTCGGGCGTCTCGATCTCCGCCAGAAGCTGGCCGGCCTTGACCCGCGCCCCGATGTCGACCGTCCATTTGCTGACATAGCCGTTGACCCGGGCATAGACCGGCGCTTCCTCGAAGGCGGTGATATCGCCGGGCAGCGTCAGGCTCGTCTCGCGGGAGCCCCGCTCGGCCGGTGCGACCCGCACCAGCGGCGGGCCCTTGGCCGCCTCGCTGACCGGCATGGATCGCTCGCCCACCGTCTTGAGGCCCTCGAACCCGATGCCGACGATCAGGATCACGACCAGGACGAGTAGGATCGGGCGCAGCCAGGATTTGCGCCTGGAGGATGGCGGCGGCGAAGGGGACGGCCGCGCCGGCGGCTCCGGCGGCCGGCTCGTCTCGACGCGATCCGTCACGTCATCCGGCTTTCACGCCGGGCGATGCAAGCCATGTATCGCCTCCGGAGTGCGACCGCGATCAGGTTGTGATCGGACGAACGACCCATGGAGTCGATTTGTCCCCGGCAGCGAAGATCGCGTCAAGGTAGGCCTGGGGCAGCCGATCGCATTCAATCCGGCGGACGTGCGGATTTCTGCGGCAGCAGGTAAACCATGGAGGCAAGGCGGGCGGGGAGATCGATGAGCGGTAGCGGATTCAGGGCGGCAGGCTATTCGTGGCGCCTCCATTGCGGCCGCCAGGCACTCGAGCAGGGGCTCGGGGAGGCGGTCCAGCGCGTCGGCGCCAAACGCGCCTTCGTCATCTGCTCGCCGTCGATCAACCGGAGGACAGACACCGTGCGGCGCATCGCGGTGGCGCTGGGCGAGCGCCATGCCGGCGTCTTCGATGCGATCGAGAAGGACTCGACCTATGCCTCCGTGGCGGCGGCCAGGGAAGCGGCGGCGGCGGCCGGCGCCGACCTGCTGATTGCGGTCGGCGGCGGCAGCGTCATCGTGGCGACGCGCGCCGTGGCGATCTTCCTCTCCGAGAAGGACGATCCGCTCCGCCTCATGACACAGTACCCCGAGGGCAAGCCCGCCTACAGCCCGCGCCTGATGGCGCCCAAGCCGCCGATCATCAACGTGCCGACGACGCCGACCAGCGCCATGAACCGGGCCGGCACCGGCCTCAAGAATCCCGACCTCGACCATCGGATGGAGTACTTCGACCCCAAGACGCGGCCGCAGGCGATCTTCCTCGACGAGGAGGCGCTGCTCGCCACGCCGGCAGATCTGATCCGCTCGACCGGCACGACGGTGTTCGCGAGCCTCGTCGGCGCCCGTGCGCAACTCGACGCCAATCCGCTGGCGGCAGGCGACGAGGATCAGGCCTTCCGCCTCGCCTATGGCGCCTACCGTCGGCTCGCCGACGAACCCGACGAGGCGGCCCTGCGTCTCGATCTCTGCCTTGCCGCCTTCCTGCAGAACCGCGCCGAGGACGACGGCCTGCGCCGCTTCCGCGGCGGCGCCTTCTCCGGCAATTACGCTGTCTCGACCGCCCTGCACGTGCGCTATCCGCGCGTCGGCCAGGGCGAATCGACGGCCGTCGTGCATGCGCCCAGGATCCGCCTGTCCGAGGAGGTCGAGCCGCGCGCCGCCCGACGCGTCGCCGAGTCCCTCGAGGTCTGGCAGGACGGCATGGCGGCGCGCGACGCCGCTCTCGCGGTGGCCGACACGCTCGAGCAGCTCTACGGGCGCATGGGCATGCCGACGCGGCTGCGCCAGCTCGACATCCCGCGCGAGGACTTTCCCGCGATCGCCGGAGAGACGGTGAAGAACTTCAACGCCAACGCCGGGGCGCGCTCGCCCGAGGCGCAGGTCGCCGAGGCGCTGCGCCTGCTCGAAGCGGCCTACTGACGAGAGGACACTGCACGATGAGTCGATTGCTTCCGTTCGTCGCCGCGATGCTCGTGCTGGCGATGGTCCCGCCGGCCGGCGCCGGTCCCTTCGAGGATGGCCAGGAGGCCTTTCGGCGCAAGAACTACACCCAGGCCTTCACCCTGCTGCATCCCGAGGCGGAGCGCGGCCAGCCCCGCGCGCAGTACCTGGTCGGCCGAATGTACGAGGACGGCTTCGGCGTCGAGCAGAACCACGGCGAGGCGGCGCGCTGGTACCGCGCCTCCGCCGAGCAGGGCGACCCGCTTGCCCAGCATGCGCTCAGCGTCTTCTACGCCGTCGGCTGGGGCGTCGCGGTCGACTCGGCCGAATCGGTGAAGTGGCTGAAGCGCTCGGCCGAGCAGGGCTACTACTATGCCGAGAACGACCTCGCCTCGCGCTACCGCACGGGACGCGGCGTGCCGCAGGACAACGGCCTCGCCTACATGTGGTTCGACCTCGCCGCCGGGAACGCGCCCGAGTCGGTGAAGGGCGTGATCACCAAGGCGCGCGACGAGGTCGGCCAGTCGATGACTTCTCAGGCGATCGCCCGCGCCCGCGAGCTGGCGGCACGCTGCAAGCAGTCCGGCTACAAGAGTTGCGGGTGAAATCCTCTCCTCCCCAGCTTCGCTGGGGAGGACAACCTCACGCCACGCAGCAGCTCAACGTGCTCTTCGCCGGCGGAACATCGAGCGCCGGGTTCTCGCTGAAGAATCCGACGGGCTGCAGCATGAAGCCGGCGGTGGTTACCGGCTGGACCGGGAAGTCCTCCGGTCGCGGGATGTGGTGGAGGCCGAAGCTGTGCCAGACGACGAGGTCGGTATCGACCAGCGGCCGGTCCGCGCTGGTCCACGCCGGCAGGCCGTCGCCGCCCTTGCTCTGATTGGGATAGCGCCCGGCAGCATGCATCTCGTCGCGGTCGTAGGCGGTGACCCAGAGCTGCTTGGTCATGAAGGCGGCGCGCCGGGCGACGCTCGACTGCGGGTTGGAGAAGATCGGCACCGGGCTGGTCGACATCAGCCGATAGGCCGTCGGCTGGCCGAGCCCGTTGCGCGCCTCCGCGCTCTCGATCTTCCAGTAGCGCGCGGCGTTGAAGTCGACGTTGCGCTGTGCCGCCTGCTCGCTCGCCAGCACGGTCTCGCGCACCGTGAAGGCGTTGCCGTGCGGATTGTCGGGCCCCATCGGCAGCGCCACCGTATCGACCTCGACGACGCGGTTGCGCTCGCCGTCGACGGCCATGTCGAGCCGCATGTTGAAGACGTGCTGGTGATAGTGCGCATAGACGCCGGGCGACACGATGGTGCCATAGCGCGGCGCCTCGCCCGGCCGGATGCCGGCGGTGTTCAGTATTCCCGTGGCCTTCATCTCGAACTGGATCGAGCCGTCCTGGTAGAGGTACCAGAACGAGCCGTACTCGTAGTTGCCGACGGTCGAGATCGACGACACGACCAGCCGGCGGGCACGCCGCACGTCGACCTCGCCGGTGAACAGGTCGGTATGCTTCCACAGGATGCCGAAATCCTCCTCGTGCAGGCAGATCGCGCTTTCGATGCAGTAGGGCTCGCCTTTGCTGTCGGCCAGCCAGGCGTCGAAGTAGCGGATGGCGCCCAGGCAGTCGCAGCCGAGCTTCAGCGAGTTTGCGAGCACGCCGATGCCGTACTCGCCGACGTCGAAGGCGTTCTTGCGGAAGTGCCCGCCGCCGGGATGGCCGTAGGGCACCACCATCTCCGACAGCGCGGCGCGATGCAGCACCGGCCGCAGCCGGCCCTCGTCCTCGTAGCCGACCTCATGCAGCACGAGGCCTTCGCGCGCGTTGAAGCCGACTCGGAAACGCCATCTCTGCCAGTGCACCTCGTTGCCCTCGACGGTGAAGCTCGGCCCTTCGGCCTGCACGATCTCGAGCGGCTTGACGTCGTCGCGGAAGATCGTCCGAAAGCGCGCCGCGTAGTTGCGGCTCGCCATCGGCACCTCGGCCGTGCCGTAATCGTCGATGCGCAGCACCTCGGCCCGGTCGAGATCGATCACCGCGCACAGGCCTTCGATCGGATGGGCGTAGCCGTTGTCGTTCTTCTCGCTGCGGTACCAGCAGAACGTGTGCGACAGCCGCCGCCCCTCCTCGTCCGGCAGGCCGTAATTGCCGGCCGACCATGGATCGACCTGGACATTGTCGATATCGGTGATGCCGCGCCGGGCGAGCGCTTCGCGAAAGCGCGGATCGGCGCGGGCGACCTCGCCCACCAGCAGGATGTCGTCGACCAGGATGCGCGGTCTCACGCCGGGCACGTGCCGCCAGTCGACGACACGCTTGGCGACGAGGTCGACCCGAGCCTCGAAGACCTGGCCGTTCGTACGATCGAAGGCGCACACGAACGCCTCGCGCGCGAAGCCGGTGCCCGCCTGCAGGCCCTGGATGACGTTCTTGTCGGGCTCGCCGAGGGTGATGGTCTCGAACATCATGCCCGCGCCCAGATCATGTGCGCTGCGCACCAGCATGGCGGCCCGCCGAATCTCGTCGGGAGTCAGCGGGTCGAGCGGGTGTCGGGGCGTCTGCGTGACACGAGTCTCGGCAACGGCGTCGGGCATGCGAATCCTTTTCTGCCGGACGCGATGCCCGCCCGACCGACGCACGGTGGCCGAAGGCACGGGCGAAGTCGAGACGACTGTCTTCCAATGAGTCGCACCTGACGACCGCTCGCCGCGTTGACAGGCGCGACCGGTCGTGGCGAAATCTCCCTACGCACAATCGACAGGGAGGTTTAGATGCTTCCACCCGACATGCGCTCCGCGATGACAGCCGGCGCACTCCTTCGGGCGTCGGCCTAGCGGCACACACACGAACGGCCTGTCGGGGCCGGCCATAGCGGGTCGCATCAGTAGGGCGAGACCCCAGTTTGGCCGACCCCGATTTGCGTTCGCGACGGCGGCGGACGCGTCGGGCCCGCTCCCTTTCAGACCAGCCAACCGTTGCCGAACGCGCTGGTGAAGTCGAGACCGACGACCAGGTCGTTGAAATCGCGATCTCCGCCGTTCGGGCGATCTTCCCAGCCCCAGGTGTTCAGGGCGTAGTGCCACAGGTGAACGACGGGCTGGCCGTCCGAACCCTCGTTGGCTTGCGAGAACCCCCAATAGGTATCGTCGGTCGTCAGGTTGGTGAGCCTCATGGCGATCAGGTGGCCGGGATCGACTTCCAGCAGCCGGGTCTCCGAGTACTCTCCGTAGCCGGGGCCGGCGGTCGATGTCGTGCCCTTGTCGGTATGGTAGGCGCGCGCTTCTGCAGCCGCGGCATAGCCCGCCGTGCCCGGCAGGTGGCCGCCAACCGAGCCGACCAGGTCGTCGACACGGTAGAACATGATCGACAGGGAATCCGTTCCGTCCTGCCGCATGCGGACGATCGCGGTCTGATCGCTCTCGCCATCGACCGTCTCGGCGATCGCGATCGGCCGCGCGACACGCACCATCTCGGTGGGCACCGATCCCGTGTCGCTCGGCACCATGAAGTCGACGAAGCCGAAGTCGGTGGTCAGCTTGCCCTGCACCGTCTGGCCCAACGACGACCCGATCGTGATGGCGAGGCTGTCACCCTCTTCGAGCGTGATCTGCCGGGCCGCGCCCTGTGCGTCGGCATCGAACAGGCGCGTCAACCCGGCGGCAAAATCATGCTGCAGCGACTGGCCGGCGAGCTGGCTGCTCCAGGCCATCTGGCCGGTCGCCGCGCTCCTGTAGAAGAGGTCGCTCGAGCCGTACTCCACGAACACATCGGCACCCTTGTCGGCGGGCGTCGTCGTCTGGACCAGGAGGCTCTGCCTGACGGCACTCCAGGCGCCCAGCTCGTCGAGCTCGAGGACCGGCGGCAGGTCGGCGTAGGATTTCTGCGAATGTGCGATCGCGGTCAGGGTGCGCGCCAGGATGGTGCCGTTGGGCGTGCCAAGTCCGGTGGCCAGATCGTACCCCGCCTGGGCACTGTACCCTTGGCCCGTCGTCACCATGTTCAAGTTGGTGTGGAGATTGAGGTCGGGGCTCGTCGTCGAGGTGTAGAAGGTGTTGTTGTTGTCGCCCATCGTGATGTCGTTGAACGACGCTGGCGCGATGGCAGCCGCGTTGTAGAGCAGGTCGTTGTAGTAGCCCAGGTGCGGCAGGCGCTGATCGCGGAAGATCGTGTCGATTTGCGCCGTGAGCGCCGCCCAGAGCGGCGTCGAGGCGCTGGTGCCGCCGTCGTCAGAAAGCACCGGCTCGCTCGGATCGGTGACATAGTCATTGTTCAGCACGGCGTACTCGGTGTTGCCTGCCGCCAGGGCCGCAACGTCGGGCATGCCGCGCTTGCCGCCGGTCATGCCGGAGAGACCGAAATCGTGCTGATAGCGCGGGATCGGCACCAGCGGGGCAATGCCCCCCGAGCCCGTCTCGTTGGCGCCAAGACCGGCCTTGATAGCCGTGGTGTCGTGCTCGTCGACGATTGTCGACTGCCAGACGGTCTCGAACAAGGTCTCGAGCACCTTGCTCGCGTCGATCGGCTGCGGCTCCACGTCCGACATGGTCGAGGGCAAGTGCTTAAGGCCGGCAGCAACCAACCCGAACAGGGTCTGCGGATCGTCCGCCAGGGCGTCGGGCAGCCAAGGGCCCAACGTCTCGTCGAAGCCGGCGCTGTAACGACCGCTGATCGACGTGCCGCCGACCTGGAGCGCAAAGGGCGAGGTCTGCCAGGTGGTGACGTTCGAGACGCCGTTGTAGATGTAGCCGGTCGCGCCCTGGTCGCCGGCGGCATTGTGCACCGATACATTGCGCAGGGCGCCATCGACGAAAAGTTGCTGCCAGGCCCAATAGAAGGGCGACTCGGCCGTCGATTGGGTCAATGCGGAGTACGACGATGTGAGGACGTGCGGATCGTTCTCGTGATCGAAGAAGGCGTTCTGATAGGCGGCGAACGGCGTGCCGCCGAGCGTATTGTAGATCAGCTGCGTGCTGTTGCGTGCAGCACCGGCGATGGTCGAGATGTCGAGCGTGAGCTCGCCACCGGCGGAGGATGCGGTGCCGCCACCGCTCACGACCTGGAACTTCTCCTCCGACACCTTGTGCAGGCCGACTGCGTGGCGATAGTCGTTGTAGGCCTTGAACAGCGAATCGTAGTCCGGGGTGCCGCCCTCGATGACGGCGATCGCGGTCGTCTCCACGTCGTCCGCGAGCGGGAACCCGTAGTTCCTCGCAATCGCCTCGGAGGTGGCAATCTGCCGGTAATCCTCCCCGGCATCGTTGCCTATGCCGAGCGGGCCGGGCTCGAGCGTGACGGCCATCGAGTCCAGCACTTGCGGATTGGTCAGGCCGACCCCCATCTCCAGCCACACGCCGCCGATATCCTCGGCGTCGATCGAACCGTCGAGGCCGAGATTCCCGTACCAGGCATGCGTTCCGTAGATCTCGAACTCCTCGCTGTCGGTATCGTATTCCGTATACTCGACATACATCAGGGCGGTGCCGAAGAGCTCTTGAAACTCCTGCGCCGTGATGGTCGCCCAGATCGTCCGATTCTCGGCCGACGACGTGAAGCCCGCGTCGGCAGCGTCATGGAGAGCGGCCGAACCGACAACCGAGCCGAGCGCACCTTCAACCGTATCGAATGTCGACTTGCTGGCGCCGTACTCCTCGAACACGGCTTTCTGGTCGGCGAGCACAGCCTGCCGTTCGGCCCAATTCTTGGTGGTCAGGAGATCCGTCGGCTCGTTCTGCCGGTTGAGCACCAGAGCGATGGTGAGCCTGTCGCCCGGATCCGCCGTCATGACGGTCGCGTCGAAGTCTCCATTCTGGAAAAGATCGGCGAGCACTGCTTCTGCCTCGGCGGAGGGGCCCGCGGCCATCGCGGCGTACTGCGCCGCCGTATACTGGTTCGCCCCGAACGCATCGAGGAACGTAGAATTCATCAACTCGGTGTAGCTCGGCATTTACTCCTCCCGTGACCGCCCTGTCACCGCGATGACAATGCTGCGACTGCGACGATGATCGTCAGGCGTTCCGCTGATCTTGCGTCGAGCGGCCGCTCGCCGCGGTGCATGCTCACACACGTCGGCGCGCGTGCTCTCCAACCTCACTGCCTTTGCCGCGTGGCGAAGCGCCTCGCTGTCGGCATCCGGCTTCACACGGTGCGAAGACTACAGGCAGAGAATTCGACGCAGCAACGCCACGATTCACCAATTTGGGTCAACCCAGGAGAGCCGGATGGCTTGGGAGTACCGCACCGCCCGCCCCGCAATCGAACGAATGCCGACTTGTTGTCCGGCACGCCGTCCGTGCCATAGAGTGCGACCCTCCGGGTCAGGTTCCGCGCATGATTGGATTGTCCGACGCCCGACGGCTCTCGGCATGAGCCGGGTCATTACGCGAGCCAGCGCAACGCTCCATCGCGACGTCTATCCCGTGGGACGTGTGTCGACGGAGTTCTTCCTGCGCAGCTTCGAGATCATCGGCGGCCTGCACCGCGACGTCGTGAGCTGCCTGGTCATCGCGACGCTGTGGCACGTGGCTCTTGCCGGGCCGGGCACCGCCCGGCCGATGGGCATCCGGGAGCTGTCGCGCCGGCTCGACCTTCCGTTCGAGACCGTGCGCCGGCACGTTCGCAAGCTCGTTCGCGGCGGTACCTGTCTCGAGGAGCGCGATGGGGTCATCCTCGCCCCGGCGATGCAGCGGGGCGCGCGCGCCGGCGCCATGCTGCGCAAGATATATCTCCATGCCGTGCGCATGCTCGGCGACCTGAGCCGGATCGATGTCGCAAGCTACAGACAGCGTCGCCCCTCCTCGCCCGGCTCACGGCGCCTGGACCGAGAGCAGACCGTCGTCGTTGCGGCCGCGATCGGCATCCTGCTGGCCGCCATGAAGGTGCTGCGCCGCTCCTTCGGCGGCGATCTCATGACGGGGCTCGTGTTCACGGCGATCCGCGCAGCCAACGTCAAGCACATCACCAACACCGCGCCTGCCGCCAATCGCGACATTCTCCCCGACGCCGATCGGCTGCCGGTCAGCATGCTGGCAATCTCGGACTCGATGCGCGTGCCCTACGAGACGGTACGGCGGCACGCCGACATCCTGGTGAAGCAGGGCAAGTGCGTTCGTGTCGGCCGCCGGGGGCTGATCGCGCCGGAACGGACGTTTCATCAGATGACGATCGAGGCCACCGCGGTCCGCCAGCTCGTGATGGGATTCCTGGGCGAGCTGAGGGCTGCCGGCATCAGGACCTGATCGCATCCCCGCATTGGCCGACGTCGGCTCGCGGCGATCGGCTGCCCCGACGAAGGTGCCGGGCAGGAGGTTTCGACGCGGAAAGCTCGCAACGCAGCCGCAAGATCCGAACCGGCTCGGGCCTCCGGGAACCCAGCGTTGGATTGCCCGCTAGCTAGACGAGCCAGCCGTGGCCGTAGGCGCTGGTGAAGTCGATGTTGACCACGAGGTCGTTGTAATCGCGGTCCCCGCCGCCGTACGCGTCCTCGAAGCCCCAGGTGTTCAGGCCGTAGTTCCAGACATGGCCGACATGCTCGCCGTCCACCACCTCGTTGGCCTGAGAGAACGCCCAGTAGGTCCTGGCCTGCGTCGCGTTGACCAGCTTCATGGCGACGATGTCGCCGGCATCGACGTCCTGCAGCATCGCCTGGGCGTAGTCGCCGTAGCCGGGGCCCGAGATCGCCGTCGCCCCGCCGGCCGTCCGGTAGGCGCGTGCCTGGGCGGCCGCTTCGTAGCCCGCCGCGCCCGGTGCGAGGCCGCCGATGCTGCCGGTGAAGTCGTCCACCCTGTAGAAGCTCAACTGCAGGGTGTCGACGCCGTTCTGGCGGATGTTGACCACCGCGGTCTGGTCGTCCAGCGCGTTGACCGTCTCGGCCACCGCCACCGGCCGCGCCACCCGCACCAGCGCATCGTCGGCGCGGAAGTCGACGAAGCCGAACTGGTTGGTGAGAGGCGCCGTCGCAGCCTGCGCGCCGGTGCCGTCGATCGCCACGGCGAAGGCGTCGCCCTGGCTCACCGTCACCTGGCCCACCGCACCCTGGCCGTAGCGGTCGAACAGGCGCACCAGGCTGGCATCGAAATCCGACTGTTCGGCCTGTCCCGCGAACCGTGCGGTCCAGGCGAACGCTTCCGTCGCTCCGCTCATCAGGTCGAGGCTGCTTGCCCCGGCGGTCACCTCGATGGTCGCCGCCACGGGCGACACGGTCTGGATCAGCAGGCTCTGCTCGGCGCCGCTCTTCCAGCTGCCGGCGCCGTAGCTGTTCAGGACCTGCGGAACGCGGTCGTCGAACGACATCTCCGAGTGCGCAATCGCCGTCAGCGCGCGTGCCAGCAGCACGCCGTTCGGCGTGCCCAGGCCGCTCACCAGGTCGTAGCCCCAGCCCGCGGCATAGCCGTAGCCCGTCGGGCTCACGTCGACGGTCGCGTTCGGGCCGCCATTGGGGTCGATGGTCTGGTACTTGCCGGGCTCGAAGAACGACGAGGTGTTGTTGCCCAGCGTGATGTCGTTGAACGACGCCGGGGCAATTGCCGCCGCCGTGTACAGGAGGTCGTTCATGTAGCCGAGGTTCGGCAGGTTCTGGTCGGCGAAGATCGCGTTCATCTGGATCGCGAGCGATGCCCACAGCGGCGACGCCGCGCTGGTACCGCCGAGCGGGGTCGTCCCCACCATGTCGCCGTTGGGCACGATGTAGTTGAGATTGCCGGCGGAATCGGCGGAGACGTCCGGCGTGCCGCGGCCCGGCTGGTGCGAGGGGTCCGCGGTCACGGGATGGAGCCCGAAATCGACCTGGTAGGACGGCGTGGCCTGGGTGGTGTCGACCCCGCCCGATCCGGCCGAGTTGAACAGATAGCCGGCCGGGAAGCCATAATTGGGCAGGTTGGTGATCTCGAGCTGGCCGCTCTCGTCCGTGACGTAGTAGGCGTTCCAGATGGTCTCGACGAAGCTTTGCGCGCTGCCGGCGTTCGACGGCAGCGCGCCGAGGCCACCGGCGACCAGCCGCCAGATCGTCTCCGGATCGCCGGCCATCGCCGCGGCGACGATCGAATCGAGCGTGGGATCGGCCTCGGCGACGCCGGTCGTCGAGAGCGACGTGCCGCCGACCATGACGTTCCAGGGCTTGGCGTTGTTGTCGAGGATGTTGGGCAGCCCGTTGGCGGTCTCGTAGCCCGAGCCGCCGTCGCCGAGCGCCAGGAAGGTCGTCTGGTTGGCGAACACGGCATCCATGAACAACTGCGTGTAGGCCCGGTAGAAGGGCGAGCCCGGGGACAGGCTGTTGTCGTCGCCGTAGGAGCTCGATGTCACCGCCGCCCTGGCCGTCGTGTTGCCGGCCGCCGCCACGGTGTCCCAGATCGCGCTCTGGGCCGCCGGGAAGACCGAGGCGGCCGCGTCGCCATTGACGCCCGAGCCGACATAGAGGCCGATGTCGCTGTTAGGGTTGACGGCGGCAACCACGCCGACGTCGAGCGAACGCTCGGACGAGTATTCGGCATTGTACTGCTGGCCATCCTCGCCCTGGACAAAGACGCTGCCGACGCCGCTGCGCCCGATCGTCGTCAGATAGTCCGTCAGCAGGCCCTGGAAAGACTCGGCCTGGGTAGACGGCAGGGCGGAGCCGATCAGGGGCTCGATCAGGCCGATGGTGCCGGTCTGCACCGTCTCGCCGTCGAGCGGAAACCGATAGAGGCTGGCGATGAACTGCGGGTCCTGGTTGATCTGCGCCGAGGCCGAGTCGTTGCCCGGGCTTTGCGCGCCGGGCGCCAGCGTGACCGGCGAGGCGGCCGACAGGTTGGTGGCCGGCGGCTGGTCGACGTTGAAGTCGATCCACACCCCGTCGATGTTCCAGCCGACCGGCAGCGACAGGCTGCCGTTCCAGTAGATCAGCTCCTGCGATGGGGAATACATCAGCGCCGTGTCGAACAGCGTCTGGAAATCCGCCGCCGTGGCGATGTTCACCCAGATCGTGCGCGACGCCGCCGACGACACGTAGTTGCCGCTGGCCGGGCTGTCGTGCAGCACCTCGAGATCGAACGGTGCGCTCTCGAGCTGACCGACCAGCATGTCGTACTGGCTCTGGCTGGCGCCATAGGTCGTCCACAGCGTGCCCTTGGCATTGAGTTCCTGCAGCATCTGCTGCCGCGTTCCCCAGTCCTGGGCCAGGAAACCGGAAGGGTCGGTGGCACGCGGCAGCACCAGGGCGACATTGATGCCATTGGGCGAGATTTCGCCGTCGGTGATGCCGTAGGCGCTTTCGACCGTCGGCGCGCTGGTGATGCCGTACGCGGCATAGTCGAGATACGTCGAGTTGGCGATCGGCAGATAGGTCGTTGCCATCGAAACGCTACCCCTTGATTGACGTCCCACGGTTGCGGCGGCGGCCACATACTGTCGAGGCCGATCGCACTGTCAATATCGCGCGGCGGAGGATCGACCATGCCCGCCCATTGCGCTCGGGCGCCGCGCTGATCCAATCTGCGCGACGCTCGTTGCGAAGGTCTTTCATCGACGGGATGAAAGTTCCCCGATGGCGAGGAAGTAGGAGGGAGATCGCAATGCCGCTCATGCTCGTCAGCCAGAACTTCAAGGAGGGCGAGACCCTCGGCACGGATCACATCCTGTCGGCCAACTACGGGTTCGGCTGCGCCGGCGGGAACAAATCACCGCAGCTTTCATGGTCGGGCGCACCCGCCGGCACCAAGAGCTTCGCGCTGACCTGCTTCGATCCCGACGCGCCGACCGGCAGTGGCTTCTGGCATTGGCTGGTCGTCAACATTCCAGCCGGCACGACGTCGCTCGCGCTCGGTGCCGGCAATCCCGCGGCCAGCCTCCTGCCGCCTGGCGCCCTGCAGACCCGCACCGACTTCGGCACGCCGGGTTATGGCGGGCCGTGCCCGCCCGAGGGCCACGGCCCGCACCGCTATGTCTTCACGTTGTTCGCCGTGAAGGCCGACACGCTGCCGGTGGCGGCCGACACTTCCGCAGCCATCGTCGGGTTCAACCTGCATTTCACTACGATCGAGAAGGCAACCCTGACCGGTCTGTTTCATCGCTGAGCAGGGTCGAGCGATGACCCAACCGCTTGCGGGGCTGAAGGTGCTCGAGATCGGCCAGGCCTATGCCGGCCCGCTCGCCGGCATGATCCTGGCCGACATGGGCGCCGACGTGCTCAAGATCGAGAAGCCCGACGGCGGCGACGACGCCCGCCAGTGGGGCCCGCCCTTCGTCGGCGACGACAGCGCCATGTTCCACGCCAACAACCGCGGCAAGCGCTCCGTGGCGCTCGACATCAAGGACGAAGCCGCCGTCGCCCGTCTGAAGGAACTTGCCCGCGACGCCGACATCCTCATCCAGAACCTTCGCCCGGGCGTGGTCGAGCCCCTCGGCCTGGGGCCCGATGCCCTGCTGGCGGTCAACCCTCGGCTGATCTACTGCTCGATCTGGGCGTTCGGCTACACCGGCCCGATGCGGCTGGACCCGGGCTTCGATCCGCTGCTGCAGGCCTACGGCGCGGTGATGACCCTCACCGGCCGGCCCGACGATCCGCCGACCTTCTGCGCGCCGGCGATCAACGATGCGGCGACGGGCATGTGGTGCGTGATCGGCGCGCTGGCGGCCCTTCAGCAGCGCCACGTCACCGGGCGCGGCTGCGTCATCGACACGTCGCTGTTCGAGACGGCGGTGCACTGGGTGTCGGGCTCCCTGCACGGTTACTGGCTGAGCGGCAACGTTCCGCAGCGCCACGGCACCGCCAGCCCGGCCCTGGTGCCTTACCAGGCCTTCGAGACGGCCGACCGCCCGATCGTCGTGGCGGCCGGCAACGACCGGCTGTTCGTCAAGTTCGCCGGGGCAATCGGCTGCCCACAGTGGCAGGACGATCCGCGCTTCAGCGACGGCCGCCGGCGCGCCGTCAACCGGGCGGCATTGATCGCCCTGATCGAGCCCCTGTTGCGCGCCAGGCCGCGCGACCACTGGCTCGGGGTGTTCGGCGGCGTCGGCGTGCCGTGCTCGCCGATCAACGATAT
>LNFM01001578.1_pt1 | contig 65232 bp, 53 predicted proteins | sample 596031 | NCBI WGS metagenome assembly LNFM01 (sample SAMN04254537, study PRJNA301005) | activated carbon metagenome | isolation source: dual media filters at the Ann Arbor, Michigan drinking water treatment plant | place: USA: Ann Arbor
GCTTGCTGGGCCTGGCTGGTGGCGTCGGCCAAGGCACGCTCGAGCGAGTTGACCGCGCGCTGCAGCGACTCGACCGAAGGCGACGCACCGGCGATGGCCTCCTGCAACTGTTCACGCCGGCCCTTGAGCGTTCGCAGGATGCTTTCGGCGCGCTCGCGCTGCTCGCGTCCACGGTCGCCGAACAGGCCGATGATGATCTGCACCCAGCCGAAGGCCTCGACCAGCAGGAAGGGAAGGAACCAGTTCCACAGGCCCCGTGAGGCAAACCATACCGGGCCACCCAGCGCGGCAAAAGGGTTGAAGGAGAGGCGAAAGCCGGGCGCCGCGCCCAAGCGTGCGAATTGCTTGCGGTAGTAGGCGGCACCGGGGCCGACAAACTCGTCGACCAAGGCTTCGACCCTCGCCGACGCGGCATCCGCGGTCATGCAAGGGCTCTTTCTTCGCGCCGTCGTTCGCCTTGAACCGCCTTCAGCAGATCGACACGTTCCACACAGCCGGCCGGTGCGCCGTCGGCGCCCATCACCAGCAGTGGGCCTTCATGCTGCACGGACAGATCGATCAAGCTGTCGAGGTTGTGCTCGGTGGTGACGCGCGGGGCGTTGGCCACGAGGCCGGCGCGCTCCGACGCGTCGACGGGCAGCGCGCGCATGACGGATGCCGCGCTGACCAGTTTCAGGCGCGAGATGCCGGCCACGAACTCGGCCACATAGTCGTCGGCCGGCGAGAGCACGATGTCTTCGGGTCGTCCGATCTGCACGATGCGGCCGTCCTTCATGATCGCGATGCGGTGGCCGATGCGGATCGCTTCGTCGAGGTCGTGGGTGATGAAGATGGTGGTCTTCTTCATCAAGGCAGACAGCGCCATGAACTGGTCCTGCAACTGCCGGCGGATGAGGGGGTCGAGCGCGGAGAAGGGCTCGTCCATCAACAGGATGGTCGGGTCGGCGGCGATCGCGCGAGCCAGGCCCACGCGCTGCTGCATGCCGCCCGAGAGCTCGTGCGCGTACTTGTCTTCCCAACCGGTGAGCTCCACCATCGCAATCACGCGGTCGGCCTCTTCCCAGCGCTTGCGCTTGCCCACGCCGCGCATCTCCAGGGGCATGGCGACGTTGTCTCGAACGGTGCGGTGCGGCATGAGGCCGAAGCTCTGGAACACCATCGCCACCTGGCGGTTGCGGAACTCGCGCAGGGTGCGCTCATCCATCGCCGTCACGTCAACGTCGCCGACCAGGATGCGGCCGGCGGTCGGCTCCAGCAGGCGGTTGATGTGGCGCACCAGCGTGGACTTGCCCGAGCCCGACAGGCCCATGATGCAGAAGATCTCGCCGCGCGCGACCTGGAAGCTCGCGTCGGCCACGCCCACCACGCAGCCATACCGCTGCAGCACTTCGGCCTTGCTGATCGTGCTGCCGCGCAGGGCCTGCATGGCCTCGCCGGCGCGCTCGCCGAAAACCTTCCAGACACCGGCGACGTCTATCGCGATGTCTGGCTTGTTCATCACAGGCCAAGCCAGCGGTCGACGACCCTCGGATTGGCAGCGACCCAGGCCCTGACGACGTCGGCCGGATCCTTCTTCTCGACGATCACTTCGCGTGTCCAGCCGCTCACCAGATCGGTTTCGAGCTTGATGTTGGCGAGGAACCGGGCCACGTCCGGTGCACGCCTTTCGAGCGACTTCGAATAGGCCACGTGGACGGACTTGGGTGCATCGCCGACCGTGATCTTCGACTTGGCGAGCCAGTCGGCGTCTTCGTTGGGCTGCACCATCTTGTACTTGGTGGCGTCGAAAGCGGGTTCATCGAGCATCGTCACGTCGTACATCCGGTGCACGTAGTGCGGCGTGTAGCAATAGAAGGCCACGCCCTTCTTCTTCGCGATCTGCGATGCCAGCTTGGCAAAGAACACGGTTTCGTCTTCCTTGGTCGGCACCAGGAAGTCGTTCATTCCGTAGTCGCGGGCCTTGACCTGATGGATGGCGGTGGAGGCCCAGCCCGACGCGCCTATCCAGATCTCGCCCTTGCCGTCGCCGTCGGAGTCGAACAGCTTCTGCGCTTCCGGCGTGGCCAGGTCGTAGACCGACTTGATCTTGTGGTCCTTCACCATGTAGGTGGGCACGCAGAAGCCCGCCCGGCCGGTGTACGAGCCCTTGCTCAGGGCGACGTTCTTGGTGCCGTCGACGTACTTGTCGGTGAAGCTCTTCTGGTTGGGGAGCCAGACGTCGGGGTGGACATCGATATCGCCCTTGCCGCCGTCCATCGCGGCGAAGATCACCGGGTTGGTGCCAGGCACGATCGCGGCCTGGCCGCCGAGGCGCGTCGTGATCACGGTACGGATCAGGTTGGCGATGATCTTGGCCCCCGGCCAACTCGGCTCGCCGATCATGACCGTGCTCTGCGCCCACGTACCGCTGGCAGCGGTTGTCGCAGCCAGCACCAGCAGGGTCTGGGCCAACAAGGTCTTGGTCAGTCGCGATTTCATGCAGCACCTCTTTCTTCAATGACGAGGGATCACCTCAGGAGCGGGCCCGCAGGCGTTGCGGATCCACAAAGGGCAAGGCGGTCGTGCGGCAGGCCAGACGCTTGAGCTGACCGTCGAGCCGACCGACCTCGAGCGACTGACCCGGCGCCGCGTATTCGGCAACCACCCGGGCCATGGCGATGGCGCAGCCGAGCGCAGGGGAACGCACGGCGCTGGTCACGGTGCCGACGCGCTGGCGGCCATCGAAGACCGGGTCGCCGTGGGCGGGCGCCTCGTTCCCGTCGAAGAGCAGGCCCGTCAGGACGCGCCGAGGCGCGGCCTGGATGCGTGCCAGCGCGTCGCGGCCCATGAAGGCCGGCTTGCCCAGATCCACCGCGAAGCCGAGTCCGGCCTCGTAGGCGTCGATGTCGTGGCCGAACTCGGTGCCCTGCATGGCCAGGCCGGCCTCCACACGCAAGAGGCCCAGCGCTTCCGAGCCCATCGGCGCCAATCCAAACGCCTGGCCCGCTTCAACCAGCGCGTCCCAGATCGGCAGCGCGTGCTGACGGTGGCAGAACAACTCGTAGCCCAGCTCCCCCGTGAACCCGGTGCGCGTGAGCATGAAAGGCGCACCCGCGCGATCGTGCATGCGGCCGAGCGTGAAACCGAACCACTTCATGGCCGCGAGTGACGGCACCGTCGGCTGCGTGAACACCAGCGTGCTCAGCAGTTCGCGGCTTCGCGGTCCCTGCAGTGCCAGGTTGCACATCGAAGCGTGGTGGGCGCGGATCCAGACTTCGAAGCCGCGCGCGGCGGCCACGTCCTTCAGGTGCAGGGCGCTCTGTTCCGAACTCGGGCACCAGCGGAACAGATCCGGGGCGAGCCGGAACAGCGTGCCATCGTCGATCACACTCCCGGCCTCGTCGCACACCAGCGCGTAGAGGCCGCGATGGACGGACAGACGTCGCACGTCGCGCGTCAGGCACAGGTCGAGAAGGCGCTCGGCGTCGGGCCCGACGACGTCGAACTTGCGCAGCGACGACAAGTCCTGCAGCGTCACGGCCTCCCGGCAGGCGCGGTACTCCTCGAGTGCTTGCGAGGCGTCGTAGCGCAGCGGCAGCCAGAGGTCGCGTGCGGGTGCGTAAGTCCGTGTGAGGGCGCTGGTGCGCGGATGGAAGGCGCTCTCGCCGATCATGACCGGCTCGGCCATCGGATCGCTGCGATAGGCGACGGCTGGCGAAACGGCCAGATCGGAGGCGTAGATGCGCACATGGATGTCGGTGGGGTTCCAGCCGTTGATGGGGTCGATGTCGTCCGGGCAGGCCGTGCTCACGCACAGCAGGTCGGTCAAGGCACGCATCACCACGTGGTCGCCGGCGCGCGACCAGGCCTCGTCGGATCGCAGGCGGTTGTCACCGGGCAGGATCCAGGAGTTGAAGAACAGGTTGATGGCCGGCCAGGCGTCGCGCCGCGCCACGCCGAACGGCGCCAGAGCATCGCTGATGTTGTCCGAACAATTGCCGTGGCCCGGGAACCCGCGTTCTTCGTAGCCGCGCGCGGTGCAGGCCAGGGCGAAGGTGTCGTGGCGACCCACCGTGTCCTGCACCACGGCCAGCAGCGGGCGCATGTCCTGGTCGAAGTACTTGTCGTAGAGGCCCGGGCCGGGATAGGCGCCTCCGACCAGGGTTCGTGTCACCGTCGAGTCGATGAAGCGCTCGACGCCGCGCGCCAGGCTGTCTTCTCGCAAGGCCATGAAATCGGAGCACTGCTGGCCCTCGACATCGATGATCTGGATCAGTTCGCCGGCGCGTACGCGGTAGGCACGTGCAGTGCATCGCGGGACGCGAAACTCCGCGCGCACGGGGCCCAGCGGCTCGGGCAGCTCGGGCGCCCCCGAGCGGCGCAGGAAGCGCAGCGTGGCCGTGGCCCCGCCCGCTTCTTCGAGCCGGCCCTCGGGTGGCGGTGTGGCGCAGCACAGCAGGCCATCGGCCTGTATGCGAACGCCATGCCTGCGACCGGCCGGTGTGTACGCGCCGTCGACAGTCCACGCTGGCGTCGATGCGGGGTAACCCATGCCAAAGGCCGCCGAGGCGACCGAGGCCAGGACCGCGCCGTCGATGTCCAGCAGACCCGAATCGAGAACGCCAGCCGCGTTGATGCCTGTCAGCCACAGGGCGGACGCTCCATCCGCATTGACCAGCTCCAACTCGTCGCCGCGCCGTACGGCCAGGCGCAGGGTCTCGCCCGCCCGCAGCAGGCGCGGGCCCTGCACCGACGCCGGCGCGATGCCGCGCAGACGGAGCGGCGCAACCGCGACCGGCGTTGTGGCGATGGCGTTCGGCATGTGAAGGCGGTTGATCTTGCGGGTCATCTTGCCGTAACCGGTTACAGCCTGTCAAGTGGAACGGCGTCGATGCCGCCGGGTAGACCCCAAGCCCATAATCGACCGATGCCACGCAGCCCTGCCAACCCGAAGCCTGAGGCGTCGCCGTCTGCGCCCAAAGCACCAGGCGTGCGCGACATTGCACGGGCTACCAAGCTGTCGACGGCCACCGTCTCGCGCGTCGTGAATGGCGCCGCGGACGTGGCGCCGGCCACCCGCCAGCGTGTGCTCGACGCCGTGAACCGGCTCGGCTACCTGCCCAACTCCGCTGCGCGTGCCCTGTCGACGCGGCGCAGTCGCACCATCGGCGCCATCATCCCCACGCTGGCGCACTCGATCTTCGCCACCTTCCTCAACGCCGTCGAGCGCGAGTTGGCCTTGCACAATTACGCGCTGATCATCGCCACCACCGGCGGAGGGGGCCTGCAGAACGAGGCGCGGCGTGCGCGCGATCTGCTCGATCTGGGCGCCGAGGGCTTGATCGTCGCCGGGGTCGCACGCGACCGGGCGTTCGAGCGCTTTGTCGTCGAACGCGGTCTGCCGGTGGTCGCCACCAGCGTGTTCGACCCGGCCAATCCCCTGCCGACCATCGGCTACGACAACCGCGCGCTGGGCCGCGTCGCGCTGGGTCACCTGGTCACGCTGGGCCATCGGCGCATCGCGGTGCTGCACGGCCCGGTGGCCGACAACGACCGCACCGTGATGCGCCTGGAGGGTGTGCGCGATGCAGCGGCCGGGCTCGACCTGCGCCTGATCGAAACCACGCTCGATGCTGGCGGTGGCGCCGCCGCAGCCCGCCAGGCGCTGGCGCTGCGGGCACGCCCCACTGCTCTGCTGTGCTTGTCCGATGTGCTGGCGCTCGGGGCGCTGTTCGAGGCGCGGCGCGCGCAAATTGACGTGCCACGCCAGTTGTCGGTGCTCGGATTCGATGATCTCGACTGGGCAGCGGTCTGCGAACCGCCGCTGAGCACCCTGCATCTGCCGACCGAATTGATGGGGCGCCTGGCCGCACAGGCGCTGGTGCAGCGCCTCGACCACGGGCTGCCCATCCGGGCGCTGAAGCTCGAGGCCGGCTTCGTCGGCCGTGCTTCGACGGCGCCGCCGTCGACACGGACGCGACGCTGAACGCGAGGGACGCTCCGGCTCGAGGGCGGCTCCGCACTGGCCTTCGTCGGCCTCGTGTGCAGGCTTGCTGCGTCGCGCCAGGTCGGGCGGCAGCCGCTGACCATCCATCCTCGGCTTCCTCGGCCCGGTAGTGGAGCTTGCCGATGCTCTCGACGCGAATCCCTCACAGCTGCAGGGCATGGCCCCAGCCGCTGGGTGTGCCCGTGTAGAGCGATGCATTGCCCGAGTGGCGGGTCAGGAACACGCGCTGTCCGGTGGCGAACGCGGCGCGTCCGGGCACGCAGATGGGACTGGGTGTCTGCGCGTTGGCGAAGCGCACGCCCCGGGCCGCAACCCGGTCCAGGTGGGGCGTCTGGACGATGGGGTGACCCGAAGAACCCATGTAGCGGGGATCGTGCTCGGCTGACATGATGATCAGGACCTTGCGTGCGCTCGTGCGGCTCATGCGGCTTGTTCCAGGTCGAGTGCCGGGGGGTCGATCATCGGCTCGAACCCGGACCACGGTCAGTCTCTACGGGCACAAAGAGGACGGGTCATGCGTTCCGGAGCATCCCCACCCGAACGGACCGAGAGCCTCGAGATCTGCCGTGAACTGGCCCGCCTGGCCCAGCAGTCAGGGCATGACGAGGCCGGCCATGCGCTCATCGTCGCCACGCACGAAGAACTGGCCGAGCGCAGCGTCGTGAGCCGGCCCAAGCTGTCGAAGGAGCTGAAGCGGCTGGAACTCCAAGGGCGCGTCAAGCTCGAGCGCAGGGCCGTGCGCGTGGTCGACCTGCCCACGCTTTGAGGCGCCCGCCGGGCCGGCAACACCGCACCGCTTCGCTCACCAAATCCAATCCAGACAGGTAGGTCGGAATCAATCTGGGGGGCTTGGCAGGTGTGGGTGCCTCGCGGCCTGAGACCTTGGCGCCAGAAGACGCCTTCTCAGCAGCCTGGGCCTTGAACAGTTGCCTTGTGCCTCGGGGACGGACAGTTCAAGTGCCCAGCGCTGGGGGCAGCCTCGCTCACTGCCGCTCCAGCCGCCAGCGCTGGTTCGCGCCGTTGAGCCAGGTCCACTGATGGATCGCTGCCCCGTTGGTGGTGGAGGCGCCGGACACGTCGAGCACCTTGCCACTGCGCACGTTGACGAGGCGGTAGGTGCCGTCGCCCAGGGGCTCGACGCGCCAGCTCTGACAATCGGGCGCGCTGCTCGACTGGTATTGCTGGACGATGGCGCCGTCGGACGTGCTGCAGTCGCGCACCTCGAGCAGAAGCCCGGAATGCACTGCGGTAAGGCTGTAGACGCCACCGCCCATGGCGGTGAGTTGCCAGCGCTGGTGGTTGCCGCCGTTCCAGGGCCACTGCACGGTCGGCGCCGAGTTGGCCGTGTTGACGCCGGACACGTCGAGCACTTGCCCGCTGTGAGCGGCCACCAGACGGTACACGCCGTTTGCCGGGAGGCTGCCGGCGTTGGGCCCGGGCTCTGCGGCGTCGATCTGCCCGAGGTAGGCCACGAGGTTGGCCATATCGGTCGCCGCCACGGTGATGCCGGCGTGGGCCTGCACCGCTGCCGCGAGCGTGAGCGCGCTGCCGTCGTGCAGATAGGGGCCCGTGCCCCACACACCGCGCAACGTCGGGACGTCGATGCCGGTCAGCGCGGCGCCAAGGCGCGTGCCGCTGCCCGGCTTGACGGTGCCGATGTTCTGCAACCCCGAGGCGTTGTTGCTCAGCGTGAAGTTCGTGCCGCCGTGGCAGTTAGCGCAATTGGCCGCGGCGAATACGGCCTTGCCCGCCACGGCTTGCGCCGTCAAGGTGCCGTCCGCATTGCGCTGGGGGCTTGGGTCCACGGCATCGAGCGAGCCGACGTAGGCGGCCAGCGCGTCGAGATCGGCGCTCAGGCCACGCTTGGCGTCGCCGAGCGGCTGGTTGCGCGTACCGGCGTTGTACGTCGCATCGCTCAGCAGGCCCGTGCCGCCCGCGAGGTCGCGGATCTGGCGCTCGAAGTCCTGCACTTCGTCGAAGTTGCCGCTCCAGTGCAGCAGGCCATGCGCCATGCCACCCTTGCCGCGCAGGCTGATGGTGTTGCGCAAGCCTTCGCCGAACCCGGTGAGGTCCCACACCCGCCCGTCGCCGCCGCCTTCGTTGTGGCAGCTGGCGCAGCTCATGTAGGCGTCACGCGCCAGGCGGGGGTCGCGCGCATCGTAGAAGAGCTGCTTGCCTCGCAGCACATTGGCCGCCAGCCGCTCAGTGCCCTGCGTGCCGATGATGGGGCCCGTCAACGCGCTGAGTTGCCCATTGAGCATCAGCGGGCTGAGGTCGAAGAAGCTCAGGCTGCGGCTCATCAGATTGCCCACGTACAGGCGCATGCCGTCGGGCGATACGACCACCGACTGCGGCGCCAGCCCCACCTCCAGCCGGAACAGCTCACGCCGGCGGTAAGGGTCCACCACCGCGACCTGGCGGCTGGTTTCCAGCGCCACGAAGAGATAGGCGCCGCTGGGGTGGAACGCGGCGGCGCTGGCCATGCTGGCGTTGTCGTGGTCGATGCGTGCGGCCAGCTCTTCGCCCCAGGTGGCCGTATCGATGCGCGAACTGATGGCGCGTACCGTGTTCTGGAAATCCAGCGGGCGGCCATCGCGCAGCGCACCGCGGCGCAGGTTGTCCTGCTTGGAAGGCACCCAGGCGCTGCGGCCATCAGGACTGAAGACGGGCGCACCCAGATAGTTGGGAAACCCGCGCCCCTGCGCCTCGGTGTCGGCACGCTCGCTGTGAGCGAGCGTCGTGCTGCCCTCCTGTGCAAAGGTCGTCAGGTCTACCCGGAACACCTGGCCACCGCCGCTGGTTCCCACATTGGCCGTGCTCTCGCCGGGCAGAGGTGGGGTGATGAAGCTGCTGACCAGCAGACGGCGCCCGTCGGCCGAGCGCGCCAGGTGCCGCGGGCTGCCGCCCGTAGACAACCTGCCAGAGATCGTGCCATTCGGCTCGACCCGCAAGACGCCGCCGCCCGCCTCCAAGGCCACGTAGGCCCGACCGTCATTGCCGAACACAATGCCGAAGGGCAGCGTGTTCGGTGGCAGCTGCAGGGTGCGGGTCACGGCCAGCGTGGTGGGGCTGATCACGCTGAGGGTGGAGGCTTCCCGATTGACGACCCACACCTCGCCGTTCGGTGCGATAGCCAGCGTTCGCGGCGCGGCGCCGACGTTCACCTCAGCCACTCGTTGCCCCGAGTCCTTGTCGATCACGGCCACCGTGTTCGCGTCGGGGTTCACTGACCAGAGGCGGTCACCGGCCGTACGGGCCTCCCAGGCCAGCGCCGAGCTGGCCAGCGGCGTGCCCGCGGCCAACGGCAAGGTGACAGAACGGACGAAGCTGCGCGCCGTCACCTGCCCATCGAGCGTGCGCACGAAGACGCTGACGTCGTAGGTGCCTGGGATGGCGTAGGTGTACGAGGTGGAGTTGCTGGCACTGTAGGCCGTGGTCGGCGTGCCGTCGCCGAAGTTCCAGGCGTAGGTCAGGCCCTGGCCCTGCGCTTCGATCGAAAACGAGGTGGCGGTGCCCGCGGTGCCAATGCGCGCCGCGATCGGGGCAATCACCGGCTGTGGCGCCAGCACCGCAAAGCTGAAGGCCGTCGAAGTTGCGGCACCCAGCGCGTCGGTGACCGTGGCGGCAATGGTGTAGACACCCGCGGCCGTGGCCGTACCGCTGATCACACCGCTGGTGGCATTCAAGCTCAGGCCCGGGGGCAGCCCGGTGGCCGCAACGGACAACGCATCGCCGTCGGGGTCGGTGATCGGCAGCGCAACCGACACCGGCTCACCGAGCTGAACCATGTCGCGCCCCGGATGGCCAAGCAGGGGGGCCCGATTGATGCTCGAGACCTCCAGCTCCGCCATCTGGAGGACGCAGCATGCGGCAGCGGCAGGCCTGTGCACGCGCACATACCTGGCATTGGGTGCCACCAGCGGCAACGTGATCAGTGAACCCGCAGCGCCACGCAGGATCGCGCGCGCCACGGTGGGGTCGGCCATCAGGGAATCGAAGCTGCGGCCCGTGAGGTCGGTGGCCGATGCGAACACGTGCACGTCGTCCAGGCGTTCCTGCAAGGCATCGGCCCGGTTCCAGATGCGCACACGCTTGATCGACCTTTCGGCGCCAAGGTCCACCTGCCACCAGGGGCTGGCTTCACCGAGGGTGTGCGCCACCGAGGTGTCGCTGCCGTCGCTCCAGTTCATGGAAGTGCCGCCGTCGACGGCGCGAGACGCCTCACCCGACAAATAGGTGCTCGACTGCCTGGCCGCACGGCCGTGCGCCCACTCCCAGAACATCACCGTCTTGGGGTTGGCGCCGTTGCCCATGGTGGCCAGGTTGCCTTCGGCCACCGGATCGGTCCAGGTCGCGCCATCCAGGCTCAGGCGCACGCGATAGTTGGCGATCCGCCCATCGGGTGAGTCGGCGCGGGGAGTGACGCGGAAACCTCCCACGGTCTGAATGCGGCCCATATCGACCACAAAGCTGTGTGGCAGCGCGGGCCCGCCTGCGGGGGTGCGCCACATCGTGGACGCGTTGCCGTCGATGGCCATGGCTGCGGCATGGCCCGCCGCGGCGCTGCTGGCGCTGGCCACCCAGCCGTTGCGCGGCAGCGGCGCTCGCGCCACATCGACAAGTTCGAACTCGCTGAGCTGGGCCGGCGCCAGACCGTTTTCGGTGGAGAGGACCTCCAGCCGGACATAGCGCGCCGCGCCCTGGCCGATCGCCTCCACCACGAACTCTGTGCTGACGCTCGCCAGGGCCGTGCGCGCAGTGAGCGTGATGGCATGGCGCCCCGTCTGCTGCAGCACGCCGCTGACGCGGCCCGAGGCCGGGTCGACCGCCAAGCCCGGCGGCAGGCCACGCGCACTCCATTGCACGATGGCCTGCCCGGCGGGTGGCGTGGCCGTGGGGACCACGCTCACTGCCTGGCCCGCCAGTGCTTGCACGTCATCGACGATGCCGATGCTGGGAGCCCCTTGGCCGGTGACGTTGACGAACTTGGCCACCGAAGGCGTGCCCGCGGCGTCCATGGCAAAGAGCATCCATGAGCCGGGCAGCGCGTAGCCGGCGTTGTCGGGCACCGTCACGGCGTAGCGGTTGGAGCCGATCTGCTCGAACTGCAGCGACAGGCGACGCTGATCGTTGTTCACCGTGTGGGTGGTGCTGCTCACCCGCACCATCGAGAAGGCGCTGACAGGCGAATCGGTGCTCACCTCCACGCGCGTGCCGCGCACGAACTGCGTTGGCACCGTCGTGATTGCGGGCCGCGTGGCCAGCGTGCCGTCGCTGTTGAGCAGGTAGGCCGGCGTGAGGATCTGCATGTCGGGGTGGTTGCCGGCGCAACCGTCTCCACACAGTCCGCTGCCGGCGCTGAGCACGCGCGCATCGGGCAGCAGCAAGGCCACGCCGTGGTAGCCGCGCGCCACCTGCATCGCAGGCAGCGTGGTGAAGGTCTCGCTGGCCGGGTCCCACAGTTCCGCGGGCAACACGGCGCCAGCATCCGTGAATTGCTGGCCGGTGGTCGAGCCGCCGACGATCACCACCTGCCCGTTGGGCAGCACCACGCTGTTTTGGTAGATGCGCTGGTAGGCCATGGGCGCGAGGCGGCGAGCGGTGGCGCCGTTTCGCGTGTCGATCAGGAAGGCATTGGACCTCATGCTGCCGGAGCCACCGCCGGTCTTGAGCACACGACCGGCATCGAACATCACGGTGGTGCCCTGGGTGGCGTAGCCGTCGTCACCCCGGGTGCCCGCAAACGCGTAGGAGCCATTGCCACGCGTATCGATCCAGTGCATGCGCTCGCTGGGTCCAGCCTGCAGCACCTTGCCGTTGCCGGTGGGGATGAGCCACATGTGCGAGTCTTCGAGCCAGAAGGTGGCCACCACGTTGGGGTCGCTCTGCATCGGCTGCACGGGCACGCCGGGAAGGGCTCGCCAGCCGCCAGCCGCCGTCCAGATCTCGGCGTTCCTGTTGCCGATGCCGCCGTTCCACGAACCACCCAGAGTGAGCACGCTGCCATCAGGCAGCAAGGTGTTCGCTTGGTAAGCGCGCGGAATGGTCATGTCCGCGCCGCGGGTCCAGGTGCTCGTGGCCGGGTCGAAGATGCTGGTGTGCGCCGCGTTGCTGCCGCCGTTGATGAGCAGCCGCCCATCGGCCAGATTGGTGGTGCCGGTGCAGAACATCTCGTGGCCGGTTTCGGCGACCACGCGCTCGGTCAGTTGGCCGGTGGCCGGGTCGTACTCGACAAAGTAGGTCTGCGCAGGCGAATAGCTCACAGAGTTTCGGAAGCGGTCGATGCCGGACCAAAGCAGTATCTTGCCGTTGGGCAGCCCGGCTGCCGACGCGGGCACCAGCGGCAGATTGATCACAGGCCCCCATACCGCCTTGCTGGGCTCAGCCAGCGTCTTGTGGACAGGCTCCGCTCCACCCGCCGCCAGGGCTTGCCGCTTCACCGCACGCTCGTCCTCGCCACCTCCGCCCCCGCAGCTGGCAAGCAGTGCAGCCACGCACAGCCCCCCCAACGCCATTGACCACCGTGTCCTTGCGGAGCGCCCTGCATGGCGGCCTGCTGGCGAAGCCACCGACTCGCGTGTAACCGGATACATGGTTTGAAGCAGCTCGCGGGGATAAGGGTCCTGGATGCTACTTTTATCCTCCCCGACCGCGCTCCCCTCACCTGGGTGGGCTCGCAATGCACCCACTGAGTGAGGGAGGGGGGAAAGTCAGACTCACGGGCCGGCTCAACGCAGCCCGGCCAACTCACGCATCGCGAGGGCGATGCCGACGGGTTTGGGGAAATCGGTGGAGCGCAACACCAGGCGCCCCTGGCGGTCGAACAGATAGACCTGCGCGGTGTGGTTGTCCGCACCGACCGTGCGCGCACGCAGAAAGTCGAACCAGCGATCGACGTCACGCACCTCGGGAATCAGGCCCAGCCACTGGTTGCCCGCGCCATGCTTCGTCAACCAGGCGCGCATGTGGGGCAGATCGTCGCCCAAGGGGTTGATGGTCACCGACACCAGTTGCCACCACGCATTGCCCGGCGATGCCGTGCCGCGCGGTTGGCTGGCCCCCACGCCAGCGAGCTCTGATTGAAGTGCCTGGAAGAGGGCGCCCTGGATGGGGCAGGTCGCGCTGCACGACGTGAACATCACCTGCAAGGCCGTAGTGCGCCCTGCCAGCAATGCCGGCAGGGTGGTACGGCGGCCGCGTGTGTCGGTGCAGGCCCACGACGGCGCCGGTTGCGGCGGCTGCACGCGGCCTGCGTCGTTGTGCGCCTGCACGGCCGGCCAGGGTGCCAAGCAGCCCGCCATGCCGGCGAGCCAGGCTCTGCGACTCCTCGGCGCGCCGGGCTCAGCGGGTGGCACGGGTGAAATAGGACCAGAGCGCATCGCAGTGTTCGTCCGTCAGTTCGTATCGCGGCATCGCGGTGTCGATGATCACCGATGCCGGGTCAATGCCTGTGCGGAGCAGTTGGCACAGCGAGCGCGCGTCGAAGGCCGACGTCGGACCGCCCCGCCTTGACCTTGGCGCGACAAGCGCTGCGCCGTCGAGCGCAGGTGCAAACGCGCGGGTCGCCGCGCTGGCCGGCACAGGCGTCGCGCCAGCGCCTTGCCCAGCCGGGGCCCGCAGCGGCGCGTCGGCAGGGCGCAGCTCGTGGCAGTTGACGCATCGCGTCGCCAAGGCGGGGAGCGGTTGGTCATGACCGGCCAGCCTGGCCACGAGGGCCAGGTGGCCCTCATAGATCTGGCGCCCTTGCTCAACCCGCGCCGACGGTGGCGCAGCGGCCGCCGGTGCGACTGGAGCTGCACCAGAGGCTGCGGTTGCAGCCACTGGCCCCGGACTCGCCGTTCCCCTGCCCTGCCCGCGGTCGCAGCCCGCCGTGGCGAGCACGGCGGCAGCGGCCATGGAGGCGAAGAGGTTGTGTGCTGCACGAAGGTAGGCGAACGGGTGGGGCACGGCGCAACATTCTGTGCCATCTCACCGTCTCCAGAGTCAAGCCTGCCGTTGCAGATGCCTCGCCTACCCCTTCGGAAGGGTCTCACAAGCCCGCTGATTCGGCTGGACGGTGCTGCTGTTGCTGTGCTGGAGCCGCCCCACCGGATCGGACCGAGAGTCGCGAGATCTGCCGTGAACAGGCCCGGCTGGCCCAGCAGTCCGGCAATGACGCGGCGGGCCATGCGCTCATCGTCGCCACGCACGAAGAACTGGCCGAGCGCAGCGGCGTGAGCCGGCCCAAGCTGTCGAAGGAGCTGAAGCGGCTGGAACTCCAAGGGCGCGTCAAGCTCGAGCGCAGGGCCGTGCGCGTGGTCGACCTGACCCCACGCTTTGAGGCGCCCGCCGGGCCGGCAACACCGCACCGCTGCGTGCGCCCGGCTGTCGCGAAGCCTGCCATGCGCGGGTAGGGCAGGTTCCGCGCGTCGGGCGGCGGTGCCTCCGGGCTAAGGCCGATGATCGAAGCCGGTCGAGGCCAGGGCCACGGTGTCGTTCAAGTCGAGTTTCCGGCCGGCAGCCCAGGCGGCCTCGTATTCGTCTTCGCCCAGTGCCGCACGCGCGGCCGCCAGATCGGTCTGCTCGTCCCGCTGGTCGTCCTCCTCGGCCAGAAGGTCGTCGGCTGTGCACTGGGCCGCGATGGCGGAAAAAACGGTCACGGCGCGGTGCCAGTGCCCCTGCCTCAGTGCCGCGCGCGCCGCCAGGCTGCACCAGGATCGCGCCAGGCTGTGCGACCCAGAGCGGCGGATCCAGGGCAAGGACTCCGACAGCCACTCCAGCGCGCGGACCAGATCGCCTCGACGCAGAGCGATCGCCGTGGCGGTTTCAAGCCCCAAGGCAAGGTTGTGGCCATGGGCGGCAAGCCGACGCAGCGCCAGCATGTCGTCTGCCCGCAGCGCCGCTTCTTCGAGCCGGCCCTGCCGCTTCAGCACGTCGACGAGGCCTGCGAGCGCGTTGCCTTCGAGGTTCAGGCTGCTCATGCGGCGCGCCACGGTGCGCAAGGCCTCGAAATGCGCCGTCGCCTCGGCCCAGTGCCGGCCATCGCTGGCCAGGTAACCCCTCAGGAAGTGCGCCGAGGCGATGGCCGAGTCGAGGCCCAGAGCCTCACCGAGCGCGAGCAGCTTGGTAACCAGGACCTCGGTGTCCGCCTGCCGGCCCAGCCAGCCCGACATCAGTGCTGCGGCGCCCAACGCTCGGCCCAGATGCGCATGGCCCGGCAGCGAACCGGCACGGTCGATCGCCTTGAGCGTGACCGCCAGTCCCATGCCGCGCAGGCCGCGGGACGGCCAGTAGTAGCGGAGCGCGCCCGCCATCTGCAGGCCCCAGGCAATCGCGCCGGCGTCATCGGTCTGGGCACACCACGCCAGGGCGTGGAGGATGTTGTCGCGATCGAGGTCGAGCCGATCCAGCGCGTCGGCCGCCTGGCCGCGCTGCGCCGCCTCGACGTCGAAGTCCTCGGCGACAGCCACGCAGTACTCCGCATGTCGCCGCAGCACGCTGTCGGTCTCTTCGGCTTCGGCCAGCCTTTCCAGCGCGTACAGCCGTGTCGTCTCCAGCAGCCGATAGCGTGGCAATGGATGGCCGTCGGCCGCGACCATGGACTTGTCGACCAGTGCGCCCAGCAGTTCCAGCACCTCCCAGGCGTCGATGTCCTCGTCCTCGGCCACGCTCTGCGCGGCGTCGAGGCTGAAGCTGCCGGCGAACACGCCCAGGCGGCGAAGCACCCGCTGTTCCAGCGGCGTCAACAGGCCATGGCTCCACTCCAGCGCGGCACGCAGCGTCTGGTGCCGACGCATCACGGCGCGCGCTCCGGCCGTGAGCACGCTGAAGCGATGGTCCAGCCGCTGCCGCACACCTTCCACGCCCAGCAGCGGCACGCGGGCCGCTGCCAGCTCGATCGCCAGCGGAATGCCGTCCAGCCGCCGACAGATGTCGACCACCGCAGCGCGGTTGTGGTCGTCCAACTGAAAGCGCGGGTCGGCCAGGCGCGCCCGCGACACGAACAGCGACACCGCGCCGCTGCGCTGCGCCGAGACTCCGTCGTCGGCGCAGGGCAGTGACAGCGGGCCGGGCCTGAACACCTGTTCATCCAGCATCCGCAGCACCTCCTGGCTCGTCACCAGCAGCTTCACGCCGGACGCGCGCTCGCGCAGCACGCCGACCAGGGCGGTCACTCCGTCCAGCAGGTGCTCGGCGTTGTCCAGCACCAGCAGCGCGGCCTTGCCCTGCAGCGCCTGCAGCACGGCCGTCGTCGCATCGGCATGGCCCTGAAGCGGCACCTGCAGGGCCCGGCCCACCGCGGCGGCCACCAGGGCGGGGTCGTTCAGACCGGCCAGCTCGACCCACCACACGCCGTCGCCGGGCCGCTGGGCGTGCAGGCTGGCAACCCCCTGGGCAAGCCGGGTCTTGCCGATGCCGCCTGCGCCGGTCACCGTGACCAGGCCATGCTGGTCGATCAAGGCCTGCAGGCTCAGCAGATCCTCGTCGCGACCGATGAGCGCAGGCAGCTGGGTGGGCAGATTGCCCGGCGACGGCGCGGGCTCGGCCTGGGGCGGCTGCGCGTCGACGCCGACGGTGCCGCCGTCCACCGTCACGGGCAGCGTGAATCGGTAGCCCCGGCCCGGGACGGTGCTGATGGCCGGGTGGCCCAACAGCTTGCGCAGCGCCAGCACATGCACCTGCAGGTTGTTCTCCTCCACCACGAGCCGCGGCCAGACGAGGTCCATCAGCTCGTGCTTGTTGACCACGCGATCACGCCGCTCCACCAGCACCAGCAGCATGTCGAAGGCCCTGCCGCCGAGCTTCACGGGGCGCCCGGCGTCGAGCAACCGGCGCTGTGCGGGCAGCAGCTCGTACTGATGGAATCGGTAGCACGTGTCCATGCCGGCGATCGTAGAAGCAGCCGCCGCAGCCGGGTCTGGCCAGCCACCACATTCAGAAGAATTCAGGTCCGACCCCAAGACCTGAAACGACGTGGCGCCGAGCATGCCGGCGTCGGATCCGGCCGTACCGGGCCGACGCCTGAAGCCCTCTTCAAACCACTGGAGTCCCTGCCATGAATCCGATCCGTTCCAACTCTGCGCTGGTTCTGCTGATGCCGCTGGCGGCCTGCGCACTCTTCGTCCAGGCCTGCGCCGACAGCCACGCCCTCGAATCCCCAGCCGACCCCTTCGAGGGGGCGTGGGAGGCCGTGGTCACGCTGCGCGACTGCGGCACAGGCGCCACGCTGGGGACCTTCCGCGGCGCCCAGGTGCTGCACCGCGGTGGCACGCTGGTGGACACCAACGCCAGCCCGCCAGGCTCGCGCGGGCCGGGCATGGGCATCTGGTGGCGCAACAACGACGGCAGCTACGCCGCCAAGTTCCGCTTCTACCGCTACAACAACGACGGCACGCTGGCCGGCACGAACGTCGTCACCAGCACGCGCACACTATCGGCCGACTTCAACAGCTACACCGGAGACACGCGCGGCGAGGTGCGGGACCTCAGCGGCAACGTGATCGCAACCAACTGCGTGTCCGACATGGGCACGCGCTTCCGCTGAGGCCTTGCGGGCACAGCCGCTGCGGATGCCCGGGTGCCCGCTCCTCAGCGAGCATCCGCCATCCGCAACGCGGCAGAAGCCGTGACAGCCGGCGGCTGCGCAGCATTCTTCGCCATCAACGCACTGTGCTGCGGTTCGGCGATCGAGATGACCGCCGAGAACAGTACGCTGGTAACGATGCCGGCTGCGGCGAAAGCGATGATTCGGGTGGCGCGGGTCGGGGTCTTCATCGTGCTCTCCTTCATGAGGCAGCCGGGGCTGCATGGGGATGGAGAGACTTTGTGCCGGCATGGCCCGTTCAGTCCTTTGGCGTCATGAATCGGTGCCTGAATCCCGCTGAATCGCGGGGCACGTGAGGCTCGTCGATGGCGCTGCCCGCTCGCTGACGAGGATCGGCGACGTCGAGGTCGCTGGTGCGGGCAGACCCGGGTGCGCAGCAATCGCATTGGTGCTCTACTGGTCGGTGACCGTGCGGCGGGTCCGTGCGGCATCCAACAACAATTCCAGGAGACACACACCATGTCGCACCGAATACTTCCAAGAGGTCTGCGCGCCGCGCTGACCGCGACCGCCGCCTTGCTGGGGCTGGGTCTGGCCGCCACCGCCAGCCACGCCAAACCACCTCCCAAGGACTTCGCGGTGGAGGTGCTCTCGGGCCGCGCCGACACCGTGAGCGCGGGCGACGCGCTGCTGCGCATCAGCGTGCCGATCAACGTGCCCATGCACCAGGTCACCGTCAGGCTCAACGGCGCCGACGTGACGGGCAGCTTCGTACGCAACGACCAACTGCGCCTGATCACCGGCCTCGTCGGCGGCATGACGGTGGGCGACAACACGCTGGGCGTCTACAGCAACGGCCGCGGCAAGGGCCGCCCGACGCTGGAAACCACGCTGAAGAACCACCCGGTGCAGGGCCCGGTGTTCAGCGGCCCGCATCAGCAGCCCTACATCTGCGCGACGCAGAGCTTCAACCTGCCGGCCGGCCTGGGCAACCTGGGAACCACGACCGACCCCAACTGCCACGTGCCCACGCGCGTGGACTACCTGTACCGCACCACGGCCAACACCCTGGTCGCCTGGCCCGCCGGTGCCACCGCCTACCCGTCCAACCTGGCGATGACCACCACCACGCTGGGCAAGACGGTGCCCTACATCGTGCGCATGGAAACCGGGACCGTGAACCGCGCCATCTACCAGACCACGGTGCTGCACGACCCGCTGGCGCAGCCCGCACCGTCATGGCAGGCCCCGCCCAGCCACTGGAACGGCCGCCTGGTCTACACCTTCGGCGGCGGCTGCTTCGGCGGCTGGTACCGGCAGGGCGCCACCACCGGCGGCGTGACCGACGACTTCCTGCTGCGCAGCGGCTACGCACTGGCCTCGTCGTCGCTCAATGTCTTCGGCAACAACTGCAACGACCTGACGGCCGCCGAGTCCATGATGATGGTCAAGGAGCGCTTCATCGAGGCCTACGGCCCGCCGGTGCACACGCAGGGCTGGGGTTGCTCGGGCGGCAGCTACGCGCAGCACCAGATCGGCGACAACTACCCCGGGCTGCTGGACGGCATCATCCCCGGCTGCAGTTTCCCCGAGGTGAACTTCGCCACGGTCAACTTCATCACCGACGCGTGGTTGATCGACAACTATTTCAACACCCGCGCCGGCGTGCCCTGGTCGGCGGAGCAGAAGCGGCTGGTCACCGGTTTCGGTGTCTACAACACGGCCCCCAACGTGGCCGTCGGTGCCCGCCGCATCGACCCCGACGCCAACTGCGGCACGCTGCCGGTGGCGCTGCGCTACAACGCCCTCACCAACCCGACCGGTTCGCGTTGCAACGTGTACGACCACGCCGTCAACAGCTTCGGCAAGGACCCGGCCACGGGCTTCGCGCGGCGGCCGCTGGACAACGTGGGCATCCAGTACGGCTTGAAGCTGCTGAACGGCGGCGTGATCTCGGTCGATCAGTTCCTCGATCTGAACGAGAAGGTGGGCGGCTTCGACATCGATGCCAACATCCTGCCCCCGGGCGGCCGCACCGTGGCCGACCTGCAGGCCACCCGCGCGGCGTACCGCAGCGGCCGCCTGGCCAACGGCGGTGGCGGCCTGGCGACGATGCCCATCATCGACTACCGCGCCTACAACGACGAAGCCCCGAACGGCGACATCCACGTGCGCTACCACTCGTTCAGCCTGCGCGAGCGACTCGTCAAGGCCAACGGCCGGGCCGACAACCACGTGATGCTGGTCGAGGACATGCAGTACGGCCTCTACAGCAGCGAAAGCCCGCTGCTGCAGCGCGCGGTGCTGAGCATGGACCGCTGGATCACCGCCATCCGCAACGACACGCGGAACATCCCGGCCATCGAGAAGGTGGTTCAGAACAAGCCGGCCGACCTGCAGGAAGGCTGCCTCACCCGCGATGCCGCCCGCAGCTTCATCGCGCAGCCGCAGGTGCGGGACCCGGCCACCAGCTGCGAGGGTCTGTATCCCTCCAACTCGTTCCCGCGCGAGGTGGCAGGCGCGGCGGTGGCGGCCGACATCGTGAAGTGCCAGCTCAGGTCGCCGGCCCCGGCCGACTACGCCGTGGCCTTCAACGCGCCGCAGTGGGCACGGCTGCAGGCCGCCTTCCCGACCGGCGTGTGCGACTGGTCGCGTCCGGGCGTGGAGCAGCAGCCGCTGGCGGGGACCTGGCAGCGGTTCTGAAGCGAAGCGCCGATGGAGGTAGGAAGGGCGCCGGCGACGGCGCCCTTTTTCGTTCCTGCCCCTACCCCGCCGGGTGCACCGCCCTCCAGTGCCGCGCCACGTCCACGCGGCGGCAGACCCAGACGTCCGGGTGCTGCAGCACGTAGTCCAGGAAGCGCGCCACGCCCGCCGAGCGGCCGGGGTGGCCCGAGACGCGCAGGTGCAGGCTCACGCTCATCAGCCGGGGCTGCGTGGCGCCTTCGGCGTACAGCACGTCGAAGCTGTCGCGCGCCCAGGTGAAGAAGTCGTCCGAGGTGCCCCACCAGCCGCGCGCGTACTTGTTGTCGTTGGTGGCGAAGGTGTGCGGCACCACCAGGTGCGGCCGGCCGGCGGCGCGCGTCCAGTAGGGCAGGTCGTCGTTGTAGGCGTTGCTGTCGTAGAGGAAACCGCCCTCCTCGGCCAGCAGCCGCCGCGTGTTCAGGCTGGGGCCGTAGCGGCAGTACCAGCCCAGCGGGCGCTGCCCGGTGCTGGCCGTCAGACTTTCCACCGCACGGCGGATGTGCTCGCGCTCCTCGGCCTCGGGCAGGTTGAACTGGTTGACCCAGCGCCAGCCGTGGCACAGCACCTCGTCGCCCGCCTCGCGGATGGCCGCGGCGGCCTGTGGCAGCCGCTCCAGCGCCAGCGCCGAGCCGCTGATGGTCAGCGGCAGCTGCCGCTCCCTGAACAGCTTGAACAGCCGCCAGAAGCCCACGCGGCTGCCGTATTCGAAGAAGGACTCGGCCGCCAGGTCGCGCCCTTCGACGCCGGTCGGGCCCATGCCGGCGTCGGTGAGCGTGGTCTCCGAACGGCCATCGCCGTTGTCGAAGCTGTACTCCGATCCTTCCTCGACGTTGAGCACGAAGTTGATGGCCAGCCGCGCACCGCCCGGCCATTGCGGATGCGGCGGGTTCGGTCCATAGCCGGCGTAGTCGCGCGGGTGGTCGTCAGGGTGTGTCATCGCTGCGCTCCCCGTCAGGGGCCAGATTGGGGTGGAACACGTCCACGAGGACGCGGTCACCGGGCTCGGCCGGCGCGTCGGGCCACAGGCTCGCGGGCTCGAAGGCCAGCAGGTACACCGGCACCAGCGGCGCCTGCAGGTGGCCGCGCGCCAGCTGCTCGGGGTCGGCGAAGTCGCCCCAGTCGCGCAGCACCGTACCGAAGCGGCCTTCCAGGAAACCCGGCACGCGGCTGTGACCGGGCCGGCTGATCGGCAGCACCCGGAGCCTTTGCCCGACCGACCAGCGCTGCATATCAGTGGTCCATTGCGCCGGGCGGAATCCGCGACGCACGAAACCGGTTGGACCGAGCAAACGCCGCGGAACCGGCTTTGCCGGGCCGCTGGCGTTGCCAGCCGGCAAGCATGCCGGCTGGCCCTCGCAGGCGAAGAACCGTCCGCAGGGACGGTTCTTCGTCGCTGCTCGGCCCCCTTGAGGTGGGCTGAGCCTGGACGCAGGACGCCGGAAGGCGTTCTGCGCCTGGCGAAGGCCATCCCGCGATTTCACGCGGGATGGCGCGCGAAGCGCGTAGGGGGTGGGCCATATCAGCGATACGCCCAGGTGGTGAAGCGGCGCTCGACGACGGCCATCATGGCGTAGAGCACGATGCCCAGCACGGCCAGTGCGAGCAGCCCGGCGAAGACCAGCGGCACCTGGAAGGCGGCCTGCGCGCTGAGCATCAGGTGGCCCACGCCCTTGTTGGAGCCCACCGTCTCGGCCATCACCGAACCCACGAAGGCCAGCGTGATGGCGACCTTCAGCGAGCCGAAGAACACCGGCATCGAACGCGGCAATCCGATCTTGCGGATGATCTCCATGCGCGAGGCGCCCAGCGCGCGCAGCACGTCGCGCAGCTCGGGTTCGGTGGTGGCCAGGCCGGTGGCGACGTTGACCGCGATGGGGAAGAAGGAGATCAGGAAGGCCGTCAGCACCGCCGGCAGCGGCCCCACGCCGAACCACAGGATGAGCACCGGCACGATGGCCACCTTGGGGATGGAGTTGAAGCCGATCAGCACCGGATACAGCGCCTCGTAGATGTTCTTGCTGGCGCCGATCATCACGCCCAGCGCCAGGCCCACCACGGTGGCGATGCCGAAGCCCAGCAGCGTGGTCCACAGCGTGACGATGGAGTTGTCGATGATGGTGACGCGAAAGTCCCACATCGCCTTGAAGATCAGCGACGGCGACGGCAGGAAGGACGGCGGCACGTCCAGCCCGCGGCAGGCCAGTTCCCAGACCAGGAACAGCGCCAGCGTGAAGGTGAAGGGCCAGACGACGTAGGAGGGCAGGCGGGCCATGGTGGGCTTCAGTCGTGTTGGTGGCGGATGTGGCCGCGCAGCATCTGCACGATGTCGGCGAAGGCGGGCGAGTAGGTGAGCTTGAGGTCACGCGGGCGCGGCAGGTCGACCTCGTAACGCAGCAGGATGCGCCCCGGCCGTGGCGAGAAGACGTAGACCGTGTCGGCCAGGAAGGCGGCCTCGCGCAGGTCGTGCGTGACCAGCAGCACCGTGACGCCGCGCTCGGCGTGCAGGTCGCGCAGCGTGCACCACAGGTCCTCGCGCGTGAAGGCGTCGAGCGCGCCGAAGGGCTCGTCCAGCAGCAGGATCTCGGGCTCGTGGATCAGCGCACGGCAGATGGACGTGCGCTGCTGCATGCCGCCCGACAGTTCCCAGGGAAACTTCCTGCCGAAGCCGGCCAGGCCCACGCGCTGCAGCAGGGCTTCGATCTTCTTCTCGTACTCCTCGCGGTGGCTGCCGATGCGCCGCTTGTGCGGCTCCACCACCTCCAGCGGCAGCATCACGTTGTCGATGGTGTTGCGCCAGGGCAGCAGGTTGGAGGCCTGGAAGGCCATGCCCACCGACTTGAGCGGTCCGGCCACTTCGCGACCTTCCACCAGCGCCACGCCGTCGCTGATGGGCGCCAGCCCCGAGATGATCTTCATCAGCGTGCTCTTGCCGCAACCCGAGGGGCCGACCACGGCCACGAACTCGCCGCGGCGGATGTTCATGTCGATGCTGTCGACGGCCAGGGTGGACTTGGCGCCGCTGCCGTAACGGAGGCTGACCTTCTGGAGCTGGACGAGGTGCTCGTTTTGGCTGGACACGGCGTGGGGTCTTTGCAGGAGTGATGGGTGCTGTGCCGGGCGATTGCAAGTGGCGTGCCGCGGCCGTGGCATGGCGCTTGCAAAGACGCCTTCACGTTCGGCCTGTCAACCCATCGAGGTACCCCCGTGAAAAAGCTCCGCCTGCCCTTCCTGCTGGCCGCCGCCAGCCTGTTCCTGAGCGCCACCGCGTGGGCGCAGACGCCGGTGAAGTTCTCGCTCGACTGGCGCTTCGAGACACCCAACAGCGGCTTCATGGTGGCGCTGGACAAGGGCTACTACAAGGCCGAGGGTCTGGACGTGACGATCGATCCGGGCAACGGCTCGGTCGACGGCATCAACCGCGTGGCCAGCGGCTCGTACAACCTGGCCATGGCCGACATGAACTCGCTGATCCGCTTCCGCGACAACCCGGCCAACCCGCCCATCAAGGCGGTCTTCATGCTGATGAACGCGCCGGCCTTCGCCGTCACCTCGCTGAAGAAGAACGGCATCCTCAAGCCCAAGGACCTGGAAGGCCGCCTGGTGGGCGCACCGGCCGCCGACGGCGCCTACGCCAACTGGGCCGCCTTCATGAAGGCCGCCGGCGTCGACGGCAGCAAGGTGAGGATCGAGAACGTGGGTTTCCCGGTGCGCGAGCCCATGCTGATGCAGGGCAAGGTCGACGCCATCGTGGGCTTCGGCTACAGCGCCTGGGTGGCCTTGCAGAGCAACGGCTTCAAGGCCGAGGACATCTCCATCATGTACATGCGCGACTACGGGCTGGAGCTGTTCGGCAACGCCCTGCTGGCCAACCCGACGTTCCTGCGCGACAACCCCGAGGTGGTTCGCAAGTTCGTGCGCGCCAGCATCAAGGGCTTCATGGACGTGGCCGCCAACCCGGCCGATGCCGTGGCCGCGGTGCTCAAGCGCAACCCTGTCACCACCGAGGCCGCCGAGAAGATGCGCCTGGCCATGTTCATGAACGACAACTTCCTCACCGCCGAGGTCAAGACGCACGGCGTGGGCCACGTCGACCCGGCGCGCCTGAGCCGCTCCATCGTGCAGATCGGCGAGTCCTTCAAGTTCACCACCACGCCGAAGATCGACGACCTCTACACCGACGCCTTCCTGCCGCCCAAGGCCGAGCGCATGGTGCCGGCTGCCTTGGCCGCCAAGAGGTTCTAGGCCGCGGCGGTCGATCAAATCTCCGCAGCCGGGTCGGCATCCGCCGGCCCGACTTGATACACGACGGCGGCCACGCCGCCCCCGACTGGTGCCTGGTGCACTGAATCGGCAGAGACGAAGAAGCGCAGGTGCCCCATCAGGCTGCCCAGTACGCCCGATGCCGCGGCGCGGATGTGCGATTCGGGCGCCCAGCCGCTGCTGTAGACGGTGGTGCGCGAGCCTCTCAGCATGCCGTCGTCGGCGACCATGGTCTTGGCGATCAGTGCATGGATGCGCTCGCCGTCCAGCAGTTCGCCCCAGGCGTCGAAGTGGAAGCCCAGGCTGCCCAGCAGCTGGCGCAGCGAGCGCTGGTCGAGCAGGTCGCGCGTGTGCGTCGACGCGATGCGCAGCGCGCCCGGCGCGCCCGGGCGGTTGCCCATGGCCACCACTTCCACGCAACGGATCTCGGCTCCCGTGATGCCCTGCACGTGGCGCGTGTAGAGCGACAGGTCGCGCGCGATGCCGTCCTCGGTCAGCAGGCCGCGGTCGATCTCGCCCAGCGCCACGCCGCCGCCCAGCGCCGAGATGGCGCGGCCGCGGTGCATGGTGCTGTTCAAGGGCGTGGCCGCCGGGTGGCGGGCCGGCAGCAGGGGAGACTTGATGAACAGCAGCTCCACCTGCCCGGCCTGCAGCCGGGCGTCGCGCAGCGCCGCCCGTGCCGTCTCGGTCACGCGGTCCACCAGTTGCAGCGTGCCGATCTCGGACAGCGGCACGGGCTCGCTGCGCGCCGTTCCCAGCGCCAGGCGCGGCGGGCCGCCGGGCTGGTCGGTGGCGTCGTCTTCGGCGAAGGCAAAACCCTTGGGCGAGCCCACGCCTTCGCTGCCGATGGCCAGCAGCGACAGCGCCCGATCCTGCAGGCCGTGGGCGGCGAAGACACGGTCGAGCTGCAGCTTGAGCAGGTCGCGCGAGAAGTCGTTGGGGGCGTGGTGGCCTTCGGTCTTGGCCATCACCACCAGGCGGCGCAGCGCGGCCACGGGCAGGCCCTGCAGCCAGGTGTCCAGCGCCGAGACGTCGCCGGCGCCGGCCATGTCGAAGCAGAGCGTGTGCACGGTCATGATCTTCTGTCCTTGTCGGGGTTGCCGGCCTGCCACCAGGCCTGCCACAGCCGGGCCAGCGGCAGCGGCACGGGGCTGGCCTGCTGACACGCGTCGAGGTCCTTCTGCAGCCAGGCGAAGGTCTCGGGGGGGTGGTTGCCGGGCAGCACCAGGGTGTCGCGCAGGCGCGTGAGCTGGGTGGACGCGGCCGTGCCGCGCGACAGCACGTCCAGCACCTGGGCGAAGTCCAGCCCGGCGCCGCGGCTGAAGGCCTGGGCCTGCGCCAGCCCGGCCGCCACGCCGGCGATGGCGAGCTGGTTGGCCATCTTGCAGAGCTGGCCGGCCCCGGGGGGGCCGAGGTGCACCACCTTCGCCGTGAAGGGCGCCAGCGTCTCGTGCAGCTCGGGCAGGTCGGCAGCCTCGGCGCCGAGCATGGCCACCAGCTCGCCCGCCGCGGCAGCGGCCACGCCGCCACTCAGCGGCGCATCGGCGTATCGCAGGCCGGCAGCGGCGCAGGCCGCCGCCGCCTGCAGCGCCCAGGCGTGGGACACACTGCCGAGCTCGATCACCAGCGCACCACGCTGCCAGTGCGGCAACTGCTCCTGCCAGACCCGGCGCGACGCGGCTTCATCGGTCACGCAGACCAGCACGACGTGGGCCGCCTGCAGGTTCGCCGCTTCTCCAGCGGCCTGCTGCTGCCAGCGCGCCTGCACGGCCGCGTCGGCGTCCAGGCCGATCACCCGGGCGCCCTGCTGCCGCAGGCGACTTGCGATGGGCCAGCCCATCGCGCCCAGGCCGTGGCAGGCGATCACACGTGAGGTCATGCGGCCGGCACCGCCACGCCGATCAGGCAGTCACGCGTCACCGTGGCGGCCAGTGCGGCCTCGTCCCAGCCTTCGGTGCCATCGGGCTGGCGCGGCAGCACCATGTAGCGCAGCTCGGCGGTGCTGTCGTAGACGTCCACGCGCACCGATGCGGGGAGCTGCAGCCCGAATTCGGCCAGCACCGCCCGCGGCTCGCGCACCGTGCGTGTGCGGTAGGCCTTGCCGATGTACCAGGCCGGTGGCTGGCCGAGCAGGTTGCGCGGGTAGCAGGAGCACAAGGTGCAGACGATCACGCAGTGCACCTGCTCGGTGTTCTCGACCAGCGCCAGCCGGCCGTCCAGGAAGGGGATGCCGAAGGCCTCGCAGGCCACGCGCCCGTCGGCCAGGATGGCGCGACGGAAGTCGGCGTCGACCCAGGCGCGCGCCACGATGCGCGCGCCCCAGGCCGGCTGTGGCGCGTCGATGCGCTGCACCGCCTGGCGGATGCCGTCGCGCGTGAGCAGGCCCTGCTGCACCAGCAGCTCGGCCAGGGCCAGCGTGCGCCACTCGGCGTCGCTGGGCGGCGCGTCGGCCACCGGCAGGTATCCGCGACCACCGTAGGGGTCGCGGCGCTGCCCGGGCGCTTCGGCGCAGGGGTCGGCGGCGCGGTCCAGCACCTGGCTCAACCAGCCGGGGTCGGCCTGCCAGCGCGCCTTCAGCGCGGCCACCGTGGCGTCCAGTGCTGTGGCGTCCAGCACCTGCTTGCGCTGCAGGATCATCGTCATGCTGGTCAGCATGCGCTCGAAGAAGGACAGGTCGTTGTAGAGCGTCTCGCCGAAGCTCTCGAAGCCGTCGCGCAGCTCGTCCAGCGGCACCAGGCCCTGGGCGCCCAGCAGCACGCGCATGGCCGCGCACTGGCGTTCCCAGTGGAACAGCGTGCGCTCGCTGCGGTCGATGGCACCGGCGTCGCCCCAGCCGGGGCTGTGCAGGCGACCGCCGACGTCGTGATAGCGGCGGGTCTCGCTCACGCCGCCGCGCCCCGGGCGTCGGCGGCGGCTTCGAACATCGCCACCGGCGCCACCCAGCCGAAGAAGCGCTCGACGTTCCACAGCGTGGCCTCGCGCAGGAAGGGCGGGCCGGCGTGGTGCGTGGCGTCTTCCAGCAGCAGGCAGAAGTACTCGCGGTGGTAGGCCTCGCGCAGCGTGCTCTCCACGCAGACGTTGGCCGCCACGCCCACGAACACCAGGTTGCGGATGCGCCGCGCGCGCAGCACCTGGTCCAGCGGCGTGCCGGCGAAGGCGCTGTAGCGCGACTTGCGCACCACCAGCTCGCCCGGTGCCGGCTGCAGTTCGTCGACCAGGGCGTAGTCCCAGGTGCCGTCGGTGATGAGCCCAAAGGCGAGTTCGGGCCGCTCGCGCATCAGCACCTGCGCTTCGGACTTGTGCCACACCGGCGCCGTGGGTCCGCCCACCACCAGGTGCTGCGCGTCGAAGCCGCTCTGGATATAGGTGACGAAGAGACCGGCGATGCGCGCGGCCGCCACGGCGCGCTGCACCTGCCGCACGGTGGTGGGCGCATGCGCGAGGTCGTAGCCGACCTGGTCGAAGTAGCCGCCGGGCTTGAGGAAGCCGTTCTGCATGTCGACCACCACCAGCGCGGTCTCGTCGGCGCGCCAATCGATCGCGCCGGGCCGCGCCTGCGGCAGCGCGAGGCCGCGCGCGGCCCTCATGCCAGCGCCTTCAGCGGCACGCTGGCGTGCAGGGACGGCCCGCCCAGCACGCGGTCGAGCACCCAGTTGTCCAGCGCGTGCACGATCTTTTCCTTCACGGAAAAGCGCCCCGGCACGGCATGGAAGGACTGCAGGCCGCGCTGCTGCAGCTCGGAGATGTCGTTGTCCTCGCGCACCACGATGTCCTGGCGCTTGAAGTAGTGGGCCGCCAGCTCGGCGTAGTCGGCGCGCTCGAAGCGCTGCGCCGGGAAGCAGGCGGTGAGCACGATGCGCGTGCGCACGGCGCTCAGCGGGTGGGCCTCGAAGGACCACATGGTGTCGTTGGCGATGGCCAGCATGGTGGCCGGGTAGGCCAGCACGAAGCGGCTGCCTTCGCAGGAGTCGCCGCTCAGCGTCTCGATGGGCGGGAAGCCGGTGTCGCCGAACAGCAGCGCCCGCGTGCCTTCGTGCCGTTCGTAGATGGCGGTGTACTCGCCGCGGCCCGGGTCCTCGGGGATGTTGACGGCCTTCTGGCGCGAAATGGTGGAGCGGTGCACGGTGGGGATGTGGTAGCCCTCCATGAAGTTCTCGACCCACACCTTCCAGTTGCAAGCCACGTCGTAGCTCACGCGGCGCGCGGTGCGCATGTGCTCAAAGCCGTACATGGCCAGCCGCTGCGGCAGGTCGCCCAGCCAGGTCGCCAGCGGCGCCGTCAGCGGCGACAGGCAGACGAAGATGAAGCCGCCCCAGGTGTCCACGCGCGCGCTTCGCAGCGGGTAGTCGGCGGTGTCGAAGCCCAGCGACTCCTTCATGCCCGGCGCGCCGAGCAGCGTGCCGTCCAGGCCGTAGGTCCAGGCGTGGTACGGGCAGGCGATGGTCTTGCAGCGGCCCTCGCCTTCCAGCAGCGGCGCGCCGCGGTGACGGCAGGTGTTGGCCAGCGCGTGCAGGCGGCCGTCGTCGGCGCGCGTGAGGATCAGCCGCGTGGCGCCGAACTCGGCGGTGAAGAAGCAACCCGGCTCGGGCAGGCGCTCGGTGCGGCCCACCATCACCCAGCCGGCGTGGAAGATGGTGTCCAGCTCGCGCTGGTAGAAGGCCTCGTCGAAGTAGCAGGCCGGCGGCAGGCCCTGGGCCTGGTCGAGCGGCTTGCGCACTTCGGTGTAGAGCGTGGGGTCGAAGAGGTTCATGGGGGCGCGGTCTCCGTGCTCGGGCAGGGCGGGTGACGAAGGGCTTCAGGCGGACAGGGCCGGCAACTCGGCCCAGTCGCGCTCGGCATGACCGCGCGCCACGGCGTCCTGCAGCCGCTGCTGCACGGCACGGCCCACCGAGAGGTCAAAGGCCACCGCGGTCGCGGCGTCCTGGCACAGCGCCAGATCCTTCAGGCCCAGACGGAGCGTGAAGCCCGGTGCCGCGACCGGCCCGGGTTCGGCACCGCAGGCCCGCGCCACGGCCCGGCCCACCCCTTCGTACACGGGGCCCCTGAACAGCTTGCCGGTGACCACCTGGTGCACCAGCGCCGCGGGCGCGCCGTGGCGCTGCGCCAGGCCGAAGGCCTCGGTCATGGTGGCGATGGCGCTGGCGATCATCAGGTTGCCGGCCAGCTTGACCGCACAGGCGGCCATCGGCGAGTCGACTTCGTGCAGGCGCTGCGCCACGCAGCCCAGCAGCGCCAGGGCGGTCGCACGCTCGGCCTCGGGCAGGCCCGGCGAGGGGCCGAACAGCGCGGTGAGGTCGCGCGCCCAGGCTTCGTCGGGCCGGCCGAACACCGGCGTGGCGACGAAATGCCGGCCCAGCGAGGCATGCAGCGCGGCCGCGGCCTGCGCCGCCGCCACGCCCAGCGTGCCGACACACAGGTGCACGCCGCCGGGTGCCAGCAGCGCCAGCGCGCCCGGTGCGCCGGCCCGGCCGCCGAGTGCAGCGGCCAGCGTGGCATCGTCGGGCAGCACGCTGACCAGCCAGCGCGTGACCTCCAGGGCCTCGACGGCAGGCACGGCCTTCAACCCCTGGGCTTCGGCCAGCGCCCGCCGCCCGGCCTGCGGGTCGACGCCCTGCACCGCGTGCCCGGCAGCGGCCAGCGCAGCCGCCACCGGCAGGCCGAGCTGGCCCAGCCCCAGCACGGTGATGGACTGCGGGCTCACGCGGCCGCCCGGGGCCAGGCCGAGGCCGGCAGCAGCGGCCGCAGTTCGGCCTCGTCGTAGGCCTGCAGTGCCGGCATCAGCGCACCGGCCTGTTCCTGCATCAACGCGCCGGTGATGCCGGCCACCAGGCGCGGGATCGAGTGCTTGTGGCCGCTGGCCGAGGTGGTGTGCGGCCCCATGCTGACCACCGACGAGAAGTTGAAGGCCTTCACGCGCTTCACCCAGGGGTGGGCGGCAGGGTCCAGCGGCTGGTACTCGAAGCCGGGGCCCAGATAGGGGTACTCGCCCAGCACCTCGCTGCGCAGCGCCGCCGGCGGCGTGAAGACGTGGTGCCAGCGCCTGACGACCGGCCCCAGCGCCCGCAGTTCGGCGCGCGCCTCGTAGTCGACCGCCGCGCCGGTGGCGCAGATCACGTGGTCGAAGCTGAAGCTGGCGTGCGGCGTGCGCACCTGCACCTGGCGGCCGTCGTCGTGAAGTTCCAGCCAGGGCGAGGCAGCGTGCACCCTGAACTGCGGGAAGCCGTGCGCACGGTCCCAGCCGTTCTGCGTGGGCGGCTGGTCGTGCACCTCGAAGAAGCGGTTGGTGCTCCAGCGCGTGAGGTCGTCGAGCTCGAAGAAGTGCTTCAGGAAGCCGGCGAACTCCAGCCGGCGGTGCGGGTTGATGGTGGGGATGCGTTCGCGCCGGAAGCACAGGTCCACCGAGGCCGCGCCGTGCTCCAGCACCAGGCAGGCGTTGTCGAAGGCCGAGGCACCGTGGCCCAGGATGCCCACGCGCTTGCCGGCCAGCGCGGCGAAGTCGATCGGCTCGTTGGAGTGGTTCAGTCGCTGCGGCGCGACGGCCTGCGCGATGTGGGCGGGCACGCGCCAGGCACCGCAGCCGTCGAAGCCGGTGGCCAGCACCACGTGGCGCGCCAGCAGCGTGCGCGGCGGGCTGTGCGGATCGGCGGTGTCGGCGACCTGCAGCGCGATCGGCGCGGTGGTGGACGAGGTTTCGGTGCCGGCCAGCGGCCCGAGCCCGACCACCGCCTGCCCGTTGACCACGTCCAGCCCCGCGGCATGGCGGAACCAGCGCAGGAAGGCCATCCAGCGCGGGCGTTCGATGCGGTCGATGCCGGCCCAGGCCTCTTCGCCGTAGGCCGCCTGGTAGAACGAGGGCGCCGACAGGCTGGGCACGCCGCCTTCGATGCCCACCGTGGCCTTGGGCGTGCGCAGGTGCGTCATGCGAGCGAAGTTCTCCCACACGCCTTCCCGGCCCGCGGGCTGGCTGTCCAACACCCGCACGCGCTGCACGCCGTCGCGACGCAGCGCCAGCGCGGCCGCCAGACCGGCCTGCCCGCCGCCCACGATGACCACGTCGTGCACGGGCTGGCCCCCGACGTCGGGCAAGGGCAGCACCCAGGGCCGGTCGGGGTAGGCCAGCAGCGCCAGTTCTTGCTGCACCTGGCGCGTCAGCGCGCGCAGCGCGGGGGTGTCGGGCCAGCTCATGGTGCGGCCTCCTGCAAGGCCTGGGTGACGAAGCTGCGCAGGCCGGCACCGGGGCCGGGGGCGTTGAAGGCCAGCGCTGCGTCGAAATGCGCGGCGCCTTGCACCTCGAGCCCCTGCACCGCCGTGTGCGGCTCCAGCGCATGGCGCAGCGCGCGCGACTGGCGGATGAACTCCGAGGTCTCTTCGGCGCCGACGGCCACCAGCGTGGGCGGCAGGCGCAGTGGCGGCACCGCCTTCGCTGCCAGCAGCAGATGCAAGGGGCTGCAGGTGGCGGCGTCGTCGGCGCTGAAGCCCAGGCTGTCCTGGTGGGCGGTCAGGCGCAGCGGCGCCAGGTCGTACAGGCCGCCCAGCAGCAGCAGCGCGCGGGGCATCACCGCGGGCGGGTGGCGCAGCAGCGCGGCCAAAGCCAGGTGGGCGCCCGACGAGTGGCCGGACAACGCCAGGGCGCCGGCGTCCAGCCCGAGCGCCGCGGCCTGGTCGCGCACGGCCTCGATGCCTCGCGCGACGTGAGCGATCTGCACCGGCAGGCCGACGGCGGACAACGGCGGGAAGTTCAGGCCCACGAAGGCCAGCCCGGCGTCGCCGCAGGCCTGGGCCCAGAAGGCGGTTTCGCGGCTGGTGTTGAGCTGCCAGCGCCCGCCGTGCACGAACACCAGCGCCGGCCAGGGGCCCGTGCCCTGTGCCGGGCGGAAGAGATCGGCCCAGTCGCTCTCGCCTTCGCCCAGCACCACCCGGCGGTGGACCAGCGTGGGCGATGCAAACGCCGCGGCGCTGCGGGCCTGCAGGGCTTTCAGGTCGGCCTGGTTGCGCGGACTGGCGTTGTTGTCGTACAGCGCCGTCAGGGTGGCGGGGTCGGTCACCGGACAGTCGAGGTCGAGGTGGGTCGGGGGCGGCGCGGGCATGGCTGTGGTGAAGCAAGGCCTGTGCCGCGCAGAGGCGCGGCCGGCGGCCCCGCCGGCCGCTGCATGGCACATGGCTTGCGTGCCGCCGCTGCACCGCAGCCCTCCTTCGCCGACCCATGAGCCCCACGCCTTCCCCCGACCCGGACCTGGACGCCCTGCGGGCCCGCATCCGGCACGACCTGGCCTGCCTGTCCTACCCCGACAAGCCCTGGGTGCGCCCGTCGGCGGCCGGCCCCGAGGTGCTGAACTGCGCCATCGTCGGCGGCGGCCAGTTCGGCCAGAGCGTGGCCTTCGGCCTGCAGCGCGAGCGGGTGAACGGCGTGGTGGTGTTCGACGCCAACCCGGCCGGCTTGGCCGGCCCCTGGCTGACCTTCGCCCGCATGATCATGCTGCGCACGCCCAAGGACCTGACGGGCCCCGATCTGGGCGTGGGCAGCCTGACCTTCCGTGCGTTCTACGAGGCGCGCTACGGCGCCGGCGCCTGGGAGCGGCTGTTCCGCATCTCGCGGCCCGACTGGCAGGCCTACCTGAACTGGCACCGCGAGGTGACCGGCCTGGACGTGAGGCCGGCGCACGCGGTGACGGCGGTCTCTCCGCGCGCCGACGGCCTGTTCGAGCTGCAGGTGCAGCACGAAGGCCGCACGCATCGCAGCCTGGCGCGCACCGTGGTGCTGGCCACGGGCGCCGAGGGCAGCGGCGCACGCGTCGTGCCGCCGATGTTCCGCGAGTTGCCGCCGTCGCTGTACGCCCACACCAACGACGCCATCGATTTCACGGCACTGGCCGGCAAGCGCGTGGGCATCCTGGGGGCGGGCGCCTCGAGCTTCGACAACGCCTCGGCGGCGCTGGAAGCCGGCGCCGCCGCCGCCGAGCTGTGCTTCCGGCGGCCGGCGCTGCCCTTGTCCAACCCGCGTCGCTGGATGGAATTCGCCGGCTTCCTGGCCCACTATCCCGAGCTGCCCGACCTGCAGCGCTGGCGCTACATGAAGCGGCTGCTCGACATCAGCCAGCCGCCGCCGGAGCCGACCTTCCGCCGTGCGGTGGAGATGCCCGGCTTCAAGCTGCGCCCGGCCACGCCCTGGCTGGCACTGCGCCCGCAGGCCGGCGGGGTGCAGGTCGACACGCCCGAGGGGCCGCTGTCCTACGACTTCGTCATCGCAGGCACCGGCATCGTGGTCGACCTGGCGCAACGGCCGGAGCTGGCCGCCATCGCGCCGCATGTCGCGCTGTGGGGCGACCGCTTCGAGCCGCCCGCAGCCGAGGCCGATGCGCGGCTGGCGCGCTTTCCCTACCTCGACGCCCACGGCGCCTTCACCGAGAAGACGCCCGGGGCGGCGCCCTGGGCGGGCCGCCTGTTCGCCAACTTCCGCGGCGCCACGCTCAGCCTGGGGCCCAGCGCGGCGTCGAACAGCAACATCCGCTACACCGCGCCGCGCATCGTCTCGGGCATCACGCGGCAGCTGTTCCTGAGCGACGCCGACGCGGTCTACGACGAGTTCATGGCACAGCAGCACCATGAGCTGGCGGCGCAGGAGGTGTCGGGCGCTGGCGGTTGAACACCGTGCGCCGGGCATGGGCGCGCCCGGGTTCACGCGCCGGATGCGCAGCCGGGTTTGTCAAACCCGGTCGGACGGGCGACCATAGCGCTCTTTGCCGCCCCGAAGGATCCGCCATGTCCGCCGTCATCGAGAAGCTCCAGGCCGCTGCGCGCAAGGAGTACCGCTTCGACCCGCTGACCGAGAAGAAGGTCTCGATCTACCAGCCCGACCAGCCGGGACTGGTCTTCCCGGGCCGCCCGCAGTTCGACGATGTCGCCCTGGAACGGCGCTACCTCCAGGAGCGCCTGGTGGGGGCCTGCCGCGCCTTCGCGCGCCAGGGCTTCGACTACGGCTTCGCAGGGCACCTGACGATCCGCGACCCGGAGCGCCCGAACCTGTACTGGACCAACCCGATGGCGGTGCACTTCGCGCAGGTCCGGCTGTCGAACCTGATCCTGGTCGATCATCGGGGCCGGGTCGTCGAAGGCGACCACGCCGTCAACCGTGCCGGCTTCGTGCTGCACGCCGCGGTGCACGAGGCGCACCCGGACATCGTCGCCATGTGCCACGCCCACACCTTGTACGGCACCGCCTTCGCGGCCCTGGGCAAGCCGCTGGCACCGATCTCGCAGGACGCCGCCGCGTTCTTCGAGGATCACGTCGTCATCACCGAAGAGGCGGGCCAGGTGGCGGTCGAGGAAGACGCCGGCCCCAAGGTCGCCGACTGGTTCACCGGCGTGAAGGCCGCGATCCACCAGAACCACGGCCTGTTTACCGCCAGCCGCCACAGCATCGAGGCGGCGGCGTTCTGGTTCATCGCGCTGGAGCGCTGCTGCCATCAGCAGTTGCTGGTCGAGGCCACGGGCGCCACGCCCCGGCTGGTGCCGGCCGACCGTTCACGCTACAGCCGCGAGCATGTGGGCAGTGAGTACATCGGCTGGCTGCACTTCCAGACGATCTGGAACGACCTGGTGCGCGCCGAGCCCGACATGTTCGACTGACAGACGCGGGCTGGCCATCGGGCCATGCACCGCGGCACCCCCGCAGAGGAGACGGGCCGGGCCCGTCAGGCGCGCGTCGCCGCCTCGCGCAGGCGGCGCCTGCGCTTGCTGCGCACGCGCCAGTGCCAGATGCCGTTGCACAGCAGCCAGGCCAGCGTGGAGAACACGACCGAGAAGATCAGCGTGCCCACGAGCAGCGGCTTGCCGATCTGGCCCAGTGTCGCCGTGGTGCGCTGCCACCAGGTGCTGTCGGGGCTGGCCGATGGCTGTGTTGCCGCCACGCCGGCGATCACAGTGGCCGTGGCCGTCTCGGTTGCCGGGCCGGTCGCCGACAGGACCGCCGGCGTCGCTGTCGCCGGGGCAGGGACGCGGGCGCCGCCGCCGCCGCCAGCCAGGATCTGCGGCGCGTTCGCATCGTCGGTGGGTTCCTGCAACACCCAGCTGCCCAGCTTCCAGGCGCCGTAGTACACCGGCCCGAAGGTCGGCGGCGTGTTGACCAGCGTGGCCACGACGGCGGCCGGCACGTTGGCGCGCAGAAGCACCGACAGCCCGGCCGACAGGGGAATCTGTGCGATCGGCGTGATGAAGGCGAAGAAGACGCCGATGGCAGCACCCGTGGCCACGCCGCGGCGGCTCATGTGCCACAGTCGAGGGTGCAGCACCGAAGGCCCGAGCCAGCGCAGCCAGCGGTTGCCGGCAATGCTTTCGGGGGTGGGCATCAGGCGCCGCAGACGGTCGAACATTCCTGCATTCTCGCGCACCCCGGGAAGCCGGCCAAGGAACAAGGCCGCGAATCGGCGGACTGGATACGCCGTCTGCACGGCAGCGTCCACGGCACGCCCGGAGCACGGGCTGCCATCACCCCAGCCGCCTGCCGCGTTTGGGCGGCCCCCAGGCGCGCGCCTAGACTCGCCCATGAGCAAACCGCCTCTTGCCCCGCCGACCTTGACGGCGGCCGCCCTCGGGTCGCCGGTCGCCGTAGCGGTCTGGCTGCCGCTGCTGGCCGCCGCGCTGGCCGCCGCGTGCTTCGTGAGCATGGACGCCGCCGTGAAGTCGCTGGCGCCGCGCTACGGCCCGGTGCAGCTGGCCTTCTTCCGCTTTGCCAGCGGGCTGGTGTTCGCGCTGTGCCTCTGGGGCTGGATTCGCAGCCCGCTGCCGCGCGGCGCGCAGTGGCGGCTGCACCTGCTGCGCAGCGGCCTGCTGCTGGTCACGCTGACGTCCTACTTCTTCGCCTTGACGGTGCTGCCGCTGGCCCAGGCGGTGGCCATCAGCTACACCGCGCCGATCTTCATCTCTCTGCTGGCGATGTGGGTGCTGCACGAAAGGCCCTCGCGCTGGATCTGGGTCGCGTTGGCGCTGGGTGGGGCCGGCGCCGGCGTGGCGCTGTGGCCGGAACTGCGAAGCAGCGCCACGCCGCAGTTGCTGGGGCTGGCCGCGGCGGGCTTCGCAGCGGTGGCGTTCTCCGGCGTGATGGTGCTGGCCCGGATGCAGGCCCAGCGCGACTCGCTGTGGACCATCGTGCTGATCCAGAACCTGCTGCCCACGCTCGCCCTGGCGGGCCCGGCCTGGGCGATGTGGCGGCCGCTGCAGTGGGCCGACCTGCCGACCATCGGCCTGATCGGTGGCCTGGCCACCGTCGGCCTGCTGGCCGTGACCTGGGCCTTCCAGCACATCGAGGCCAGCAAGGCCGCGCCGGTCGAGTACACCGGGCTGCTGTGGGCCGGGCTGCTGGGCTACTTCCTGTTCGACGAGGTGCCCACCGTGTACACGCTGGCTTCAGCCGGGCTGATCGTGCTGGGTTGCCTGTTGCTGCTGCGCCGGGCCTGAACCCATGAGATGAGAGGCGCCGGGTGCCGTCGGCGCCAGGCCCCGCGCCAGGGCCTCGAACACCACGCGGATGCGCCGCGAGGTGCGCAGTTCGCGGTGCGTGACCAGCCAGATCGGAAAGCGCACCGGCGGCACCTCGTCCAGCACGCGGCGGATGCCGGGGGTGTCAACGGCGATCTCGTCCATCATGGCGCCGATGCCCAGGCCCTGGCGCACCAGGGCCCAGTGGGCCACCGAGTGGTTGGCATAACAGCTGAAGTTCGCCTCGGTCAAGGCGAGGTCATGCTGGCGCAGGTAGGCCAGGTAGCGGCCGGAACGGTCGGAGCCGACGAAAGGCAGGCTGGCCGCGTCTTCCGCGCTGCGCGGGTGCCCGTGGACCCGGACCCAGTCGTCCGAGGCGTAGAAGCCTGCCGAGGCCTCGCGGATCAGCCGCGCGATCAGCTCGGGCTGCTCGGGCTTGACGTGGCGGATGGCGATGTCGGCCTCGCGCCGCAGCAGGTCGCTCAGCGCATTCGACGAGATCACCTCGATCGCGATGCCCGGTTCGGTCTCGCGAAGGCGGCGCACCAGCGGAGGCAGCAGATGGGCGGCCACGGCGTCGCTGGCCGACACCGAGACCACGCCTTCGACGGCCTGCGAGCGGCCGGTGGCCGACAGGCCCAGGGCCTCGGCCGCAGCACCCATGGCGCGAGCGTGCTCGAGCAGTTCCAGCCCGGTCGGGGTGAGGGCCATGGCCTTGCCCACGCGCTCGAACAGGGTCACGCCCAGGCGCTGCTCGATGGCGGCGACCTGGCGGCTCAGCGTGGGCTGGGTCAGGCCCAGCCTGCGCGCCGCTGCCGACAGGGAGCCGGCCTCGGCGGTTTCCAGGAAGGCCCGAAGCTGGTTCCAGTCGACTCTATCCATACGCCAATGTATATGGTCCCTGCGAATTCCCGCCATTTCCTGCGGCACAACGCATGGATAGCATGCGAACACCGTCCCTTGCAGGGACTCGTTGAAGCATGCCATGCCACTGCCCACAGCCCTCCTGGCCACCGCCTTCGCACCGGGGCCGGCGCTGAGCGACTCAGCCGCCCGCCAGGCGCGCTTCTGGGACCGTATCGCCCGGCGTTACGCTGCAGACCCGATCGCCGACCCGGCGGGCTACGAGGCCACGCTGCGACGCGTGCAGGCGCTGCTGTCGACCGACCAGGCGGTGCTGGAGATCGGCTGCGGCACCGGCACCTCTGCGCTGCGGCTGGCGCCGTTCACCCGCAGCCTGCGGGCCACCGACGTCTCGGCCGGCATGATCGCCATCGCCCGCGAGAAGCTGGCAGCCACGCCGGTTCCCCAGCTGAGCTTTGCCGTCGCCGACGCGGGTGCGCCCGGCGGGGTCCCGGCCACCTTCGACACGGTGCTGGCCTTCAACCTGCTGCACCTCGTGAGCGACCTCGACCAGGCCCTGGCGCTGGCCCTGCAGGCCCTGCGTCCCGGGGGTTTGCTGATCTCCAAGACACCCTGCATCTCGGAAATGAACCCGCTCGTTCCCTACCTGGCGCTGCCGCTGATGCGCGCCATCGGCAAGGCGCCCCCGGTGCTGTGCTTCAGCGGCAGGCAGCTGCAGGACGCCATCGTCAGCCAGGGAGGGGTCATCGAGTCGGTCGAGCGACACGGCACCCGGGGCAAGGACATCCGGGTCTTCATCGTGGCCCGCAAACCGGGCCGAAGGACCGGCCCTCGGCGGGCGACGCAGGCTGCCCCGACCTCTCAAGGGGCGCCTTGCACGCCGCCGAGCGGCGGCGTCTCGTAGCCGCGCATGAAGTCGCCGACCAGGCCCACCGCCCCGGCCCAGTCGTAGAAGCGGTAGTTGTGGCCGTTGATGACGAAGGCCGCGCCGGAGTAGAACATCTCGTACTGCAGGTGGCGCGAGCCGAACTCGGAGCCCACGGCGTCCCACACCAGCTTGAAGAACTTGACGCGCTCCAGCGGACTGGCCGCCGGGGAATGCTGGGTGCGCTCGACCAGGCTGCGGGTGGCCGGGTGCAACAGGTCCTGCACGGACGACGGCAGCATGATCAGGCCGCCACCGGCCAGTTCGCGCAGCGCGTGCACCACTTCCGGGTACAGGCGCTGCGCCGCGGCCTGGCCGGCGCACAGCATGCTGCGGTTGGGCACGAAGCAGCCCCGGTACGCCTCGCCGGCGGCTTCCATGCCGGCCAGGGCGGCGTCCATCAGGGTCACCTTGGCGGCCAGCGCGCCGAGCGTGTCGCGCACCTGCGGCATGGCCACCGTGCCGTTCACTTCGGCGATGCGGTGCGCCATGCCGAGCAGGAAGCGCAGCTTGACCGTCAGCCGCACCAGCGACTGGTAGTTCTGGTACACGTGGGCGCGGGTGTCGTGCCACTGGGCCGCGGCGGCGACCACGTTGCGCTTGAGGAAGACGCGCTCGTGCGGGATGCGCACGTCGTCGAAGTGCGCCACCGCGTCGTTCTCGTCGAAGCGGAAGGACAGGGGGTTGTCGAACTCCGAAGCCGCCATGGCTTCGTAGGAGCGCCGGGACATCAGGGTCAGGCCCGGCGTGGCCACGGGCAGCGCCGCGGTGAAGGCGTAGGCCTCGTCGCCCGGCGCCAGGGGCTGGATGCCGGAGACGAGGATCTCGTTGGCCGCCACCGCCGAGGTGGCCAGCATCTTGGCACCGCGGATGGTGATGCCCTGGGCGTCTTCGTCGACGATGCGCGCCACCAGGTCGCCGCCGGCCTGGCCGGCCGCGCCCCGGCTGCGGTCGGCCTGCGGGTTGACGATGACGTAGCTGAGGTAGAGGTCCTTGTCACGGGCATGGCGGAAGTAGTCCAGCAGGGCCGCCGCGCCGCGCGGGTCGTGGCGCTCGAAGACCTCGATGCCCATCACCATGCCCACCAGCGCCGCCGCGACGTGGTCGGGCGAGCGGCCGACCATGCCGCAGCTCAGCGCGGCCAGGGCCTGCATGTGGGCGCGCACCCCCAGCAGCTCGTCACGCGTGGCCGGCAGCTGCCAATGACGGCCCACGCGTGCGCCCGAGCTCGGCGACTCGAAGCTCATCAAGGCCTGGTTCTGCGGCGCGGCGATGGCGTCGAAGAAGCCGGCGGCGGTGGCCGTGAAGTTGCGGAAGGCGGGGTGCACGGTGACGTCGGGCACCGCGACGCCGTCGAGCATCCAGCACCTGCCGTCGTCGAGGGCCTGCAGGTGCTGGGCGCCGGTCTTCATGCGGGGGGCTTCTGGAGCGTTCTGGAAAACAAGCCGGGACTCAAGGCACCGTGCCCGGCGGCAAGGCCGCCGCGTGCCGCGCGATGTCGCCCGGGCGCGTCAGCCAGACCTCGTCACGCAGCGCTGCCAGGTGGGCCAGGAAGCCGCGGAAAGGCTGCAGCCTGAAGGCATGCCCGATCAGGTAGGGATGCAGGCTGAGGTTGAATACCAGCGGCCGCTGGCGCGACATCTCCAGCATGCCGTCGAGCGCGTCGTACAGCGTCTCGACCCAGGCCCGGGGTGCCATCCTGGCGCCGTGCAGCGCGCTGATGTCGTTGGTGGGGCGCGCATAGGGCAGCGCCAGCAGGGGCCGGGTCGCCGTCTTCAGCCAGACGGGCTGGTCGTCCATCGGCCAGTCCAGCGTGTAGCGGTAGCCGGCCTCGGCCAGCAGGTCCGGCGTGGCCGCGGACTGGTTGACCCACGGGCTCATCCAGCCCTGCGGCGGCGCGCCTTCCTCGGCGGCGATGCGCGCGGTGCAGGCGCCGATCATCGTGCGCTCGGCCCCGGGCACCATGTCGGCGGCGCGCTCGGCGTTCGTGCGGCCGTGGCCCAGCACCTCGTCGCCGCGCGCCCGGAAGGCCGCGGCGATCTGCGGGTGGTGGTCGTACACGGCGGTGTTCATCAGCACCGCCGTCGGCAGGGCGTGCTCGTCCAGCGCCTCCAGCAGGTTCCACACGCCCACGCGGTTGCCCCAGTCGCGCCAGCCGTGGTTGACGATGTCGGGGTCGGGCTGGCGCTGGTTCAGCTCGGGGCCCAGGCCTTCGGCAAAAGGAAAGGTCTCGACGTTGACCGCGATGTAGACCGCCAGTCGCCGCCCGCCCGGCCAGTCGTAGGCCGGCCGCTCGACGATGGGCGAGTAGGCATGGCGGCCGTGCTGGCGCAGCGACATCGCCGGCTCACACGACGAAGCGGAAGCGCAGCCCGAAGCGCTGGTCCAGCAGGCAGTTGTGGTGGTCGACCTGGTTGGTGTCGGCCAGTTCCAGGTTGAAGAAGTCGTGCGTGGGATCGTCGAAGAACGGCCCGGCGTGCCAGGTCGAGCGGTGCAGCGACACGGCGACATCGCCCGGCACCTGGAAGGCCCGGATGGCCGCCGGATCGGGTTCGCCGCCGGGGTTGTCGGCGTCGGCCGGCGGCGCCACGGCCAGCAGCCAGGGCTTGCCGCCCACCGAGGCCAGGCACTGCGTGACCGAGAGGTGCCGCGTGATGTGCGTGAAGGCCTTGTCGCGGCGCTTCAGCCGCATGACGTAGAAACGCGGCGTGCCGCGCGTCAGTTCGAGCTGGGCCTCGTCGGGGCCGAACAGCTTGCCGTCCTCGGCCGGCGCGATCAGCGTGCCGAAGGGCGCGAAGGCGTCGGCACTGATGGTCGCCACCGGCAGGTCGACGGTGCGCAGGGGCGCCGACGGGTGGGGGGTGGAAGTCTGCATGGCGTGCTCCTGCGGCGCGGTCACTTGAACCACTTCTGGTCGAGCCTGTCGAGGAAGCCCTCGCTGCGCAGCTGCGCCAGGATGGTGTTGATGGCGTCCATCATGGCCGTGTCGTTCAGGCGCGTGTTGATGCCCACCTCGCGCGAGTCGAAAGAGGGCGACACCACCAGCTTGCCGCCGCGACGCGAGGCGTTGTACTTCAGGACCGGCAAGGTGTTGACCACCACGTCGGAGCGGCCCGTCTCCACGTCGGCGAAGGCCAGCGGGAACTCGTTGAAGACCTTGATCTCCTTGACGGTGCCGGCGTGGTTGTCGCGCACGAACCGCTCTCCCGCGGTGCCCATCTGCACGGCCACGACCTTGCCGGCGAGATCGGCCGGCGAGTCGAGCTTGGTGCCGGCACGCGCCGCCGCCGCGATGCCGGAGTTGTAGTACGAGGTGGAGAAGCCGATGCGCGCGGCGCGGTCGGGCGTCTTGGTCATGGCCGTGATCAGCACGTCGACGCGGCCGCTGGTGAGTGCCGCGATGAGGCCCGAGAAGTCGATCTTCTCCCACTTGGGCGTGACGCCCAGGCGGCGCGCGATCTCGTTGCCGAGGTCGATGTCGTAACCCACCAGCTGGCCGTTCTCGATGAACTCGAAAGGCGGGAAGGCGCCGCCGTTGCCGATCATCAGCACGCCGGCGGCCTTCACCTTGGCCAGCGTGTCCTGCGCCGCGGCCGGCCCTGCGGCGGCCATCAGCGTGGCGGCCAGCGTCAGCACGGCGAGATGTCTGCGTTTCATGAGGATGCTCCTGAAGAGGGTGGGGGAAGATCGGCCAGCACCTTGGCCAGGAAGGCCCGGGTGCGCGGTTCGGTGGGTCGCGTGAAGATGTCCTGCGGCAGACCCTGCTCGACGATCAGGCCGCCGTCCATGAAGACGACGCGGTCGGCGACGTCGCGCGCGAAACCCATCTCGTGGGTGACCACGACCATGGTCATGCCCTCGTCGGCCAGGCGCCGCATCACCGCCAGCACCTCGCCCACCAGTTCGGGGTCGAGCGCGGAGGTCACTTCGTCGAACAGCATCAGCTTGGGCGCCATGGCCAACGCGCGCGCGATGGCCACGCGCTGCTGCTGGCCGCCGGACAGCTCGGCCGGCCAGGCCTGCGCCTTGGCCCGAAGGCCCACCTTGTCGAGCAGCGCCAGGGCCTGCGCGGTGGCCTCGTCGGGGTGCATGCGCTTGACCTGCACCGGCGCCTCGATGATGTTCTGCAGCACGCTCAGGTGGGGGAACAGGTTGTACTGCTGGAAGACGATGCCGATGCCGGTGCGCAGGCGGTCCAGCTCGCGCTCGCTCTGGCGCACACGCATGCCGTCGCTGCCGCCGCTCCAGCCGATGGCCTCGCCGTCGACGTGCACGTCGCCGGCATCGAAGGGCTCCAGGAAGTTGATGCAGGACAGCAGCGTGCTCTTGCCCGAGCCGGACGGGCCGATCACCACCACCACCTCGCCGCGCTGCACGGTGAGGTCGATGCCGCGCAGCACCTCGTTGGCGCCGAAGCTCTTGTGCAGGTTGTGGATGCGCAGCATGGCCATGGCGGCTGGACCTTCAGTGCACGCGGTAGCGCCGCTCGAGCCAGCCGTTGAGCGCCAGCAGCGGCAGCGTCAGCAGCAGGTAGAACAGCGCCACGCCGGCAAAGGGGCTGAAGGTGTTGGCCTTCCAGGTCATGGCGTCGACGCCGGCGCGCAGCAGGTCGGAGATGGCGATCACCGACACCAGGGCGGTGTTCTTCAGCAGCGTGATCGACTCGTTGGTCAACGGCGGCAGCACGCGGCGCAGGGCCTGGGGCAGCACGATGCGGCGCATCGCCATCGGGTAGGACATGCCCAGCGATCGCGCCGCGCGCATCTGACCGCGGTCGATCGACTCGATGCCGCCGCGCACGATCTCGGTGACGTAGGCGCCGTTGGTCATCGCCAGGGCCAGCACCGCCACCACGGTGGCCGGCAGCAGCAGGCCCACCGAAGGCAGACCGTAGTAGAGGAACAGCAGGATCACCAGCAGCGGCAGGCCGCGGATCAGCGTGACGTAGGCGAAGGCCAGCGTGCGCAGCGGCTTGTGCCGCGAAACACGCGCCAGCCCGCCCAGCACACCCACCACCAGCCCGAGCAGGGCCGACATCGCGGCCAGCTTGGCGGTGGTGACCGCCCCCCAGGCCAGCGACGGCAGGGTGTCGAGAAAGATCTTGAGGTCGAAGTCCATGTTCAGTGCAGCCCGGCTGGGGCCGACGATGACCAGACGCGGCGGTGCACGGCTTCGAGCAGCGGGTCCAGCGCCTCGCCGCTGGCCCGCTTGCCCGGCAGCTGTTCGGCGCAGTAGCGCTCACCGGCCTCGCGTGCTTCGTCGAGCACGGCGTCCTCGTCGAAGGCCAGGATGCGGCGCCCGTGCATCAGCAGCCGGCCGCCGACGATCACGCTGTGCACGGCCTCGGAGGTGCCGGCATAGACCAGCTGGGCCACGGGATCGTGCAGCGGGATGAAGGCACGGTGGCGCAGGTCCAGCAGCATCAGGTCGGCCGGCGCGCCCACGGCCAGCGTGCCGGAGCCGGCTGCCAGTCCCATGCTGGCGGCGCCGCCCGTGGTGGCGCAGGACCAGGCCTCGGCAGCGCCCAGCCACTGCGAGGGTGGTGTCGCTGGCGCGCGGTGCAGCAGCGCCGCGCAGCGCAGCACTTCCACCATGTCGGCGGTGTCGCCGGTGGCCGGTCCGTCGGAGCCCAGCGCCACCGTGACGCCGGCGTCCAGCAGCGCGCGCAGCGGGGCGATGCCGCTGCCCAGCTTGAGGTTGCTGAGCGGGTTGTGCGTGACCTGGCAGCCGGCGCGCGCCAGGGCGTCGATCTGTGCGGCGTCGAGCCACACGGCGTGGTTGATCGTCAGACGTCGGTCGAGCAGGCCCAGGCGCTGCAGGCGTTGCACGAAGCAGCCGCCCTGCTCAGCCGCGGTGACGGCCTGGGTGTGCGTTTCCAGCACGTGCATGTGCACGCGGCTGCCGAGCCGCTCGGCCAGAGCGGCCACCTGCTGCAGCAGCGCGTCGCTGCAGCGCTGCGGCCCGCGCGGGCCAAGCATGATCTGCAGCCGACCCTGCGCCTGGCCGTGCCACTGCCGTCGCGCCGACTCGAAGAAGGCGGCCTGATCGGCCAGCGGCAGCGCGACACGGGCGTCCAGCCGTGCCGCCAGCCCGGGCTCGCACAGTTCGCGCGCGAAAGGCAGGCCGTCCAGGTAGGGGCGGTCGCCCAGCGTGGTGGCGACACTGGCGCGCAGCCCGCTGTCGGCCCAGGCCTGCATCACCGCGTCGAGCGCCTCGGGCTCGTTGCCGGGATTGAGGAAGTCGTCCTGCACCGCCACGCAGCCCGAGCGCAGCGCATCGATGGCACACAGCAGCGTGCGCAGGCGGTGCCAGCGCGTCGGCACGGCCGGCGAGCCCAGCGGCGGATAGGCCCGCGCCAGCCAGCGTTCCAGCGGCAGCGCACCGTACAGGCCGCGCTCGAAACACTCGTTGGAGTGCAGGTGGGCGTTGACCAGCCCCGGCAGCACCATCAGGCCGCTGGCGTCCACGCTCTGCACGTCGCTGCCGAGGCCCGCGGCCGCGTCTTCACCGAGCGCCACGATGCGCCCGGCGTCGAGCAGCAGGTCGACGCTGTGCCAGCCGGTCGGGTCGAGATGACGTGAGTTTCGGAGAACCAGCATGGGGACGAGGTGAGCGCGAACGGACACCCCGGCGGGGCGGGCGACTTCAGCAAGGCCTGTGCCAAGAACCGCGGTCCGGCGCTGTCCCTGCTCGGATCGCGGCCATGACGTCATCGAACGAACTTCCTCGGCCCGCAGCGCGCGCAATGCGCGACGGGCCCGCCCGGGTCAGCGATGACGCGGGAGCGAAGGTGCCCGACTGGTGCGCCCGATCGACAGCACGGTGCGAGACGGCGACCTGGCGTGCATGCGCAGCGCCAATGTGGTGCGCCACCAGGGTGCCGGTCGATGAGGGTGGCCATCTCCGGCGGGGGTGTGGCGTGTGGCGTCATCGCCACGGGTCTGGCGGCGCCGCCCGGTGTGCAGGTGCTGGCGCGAACGCAGGCCAGGTCCATGGCGCCGAGGCTCTCCTGGTCGAAGAAGGACTCCGCATGGAACGAGGAGCCGGTGACTTTCCGGCAGAACGTGCAGTGGCAAGCGACTGTCCGCAGCGGCGGCCTGGTGGCCTTGAACCGGACCGTGCCGCGAAGGCAACCGCCTTGAAGAGTTGCCGTCGTCCATGCCTCGTCAGTCGACGATGAACAGCGTGGCGCCAAGCTCGGTGCGCGAGCGGTGCGGTTCAGCGCCATCGGCAACCTGGTAGCTCATGCCCGGCTTCAGGGTGAATCTGCGGCCGTCCTCGAGCTCGGTTTCGAGCTCCCCGTCCAGGCACAGCAGGATGTGGCCCTTGGAACACCAGTGGTCGGCTTCGTAGGCTCGTGAGTACTCGACCATGCGCACTCGAATGCTTCCGAAGTTCGCCGTTCGCCAGTAGGCGACACCGGTGGTGCCCTTGTGCTCGGTCCGTGGAATCGACTCCCAGTCGGTGGTGCCGAAGGGGATGCCTTGCATGTTCATGATCGATGCCTCGGAGGTGCGACGGGTATGTCGGCGGCTTGTGGAACTGTCGTCTGCTCTCGAGCGCTTCGTCAGGGCGCCTGCGGGTTGTCTGCGACCTGCGCGACGGCCTCTTGCTCAAAGCGGTTGCCGGCGTACGGGCACCGGCCTTGAAGCCAGGCGACCAGGCTGGAGGCGGGGTAGGCCAGAAAGAAGAAGAGGCCGAGGCGCTCGTACTGCCTGACGTGCACGCGTTCGTGCGAGCGGAGCACGGCCAACACGTCGTGGCTCTGGCCCAGGATGACATGGCCCAGGGTGATGGCCGCGAAATCGAGCTGCCTTGCCCAGCGGGGCACTTGCAGGTGTTGAACGGTGAGCGCGGCCTCGAACGTGTGCCCGACGCGACGCACGCTGCCGCCAAGCAGGACCAGCACGAGACAAAGCGCCAGGCCGACGATGCTGCACGGCAGCGCCCACAGCATCCGAAGTACACGCAGGAGGCGACGTTCAGTCACAGGGGGTCCGTCGTTCAGCGAGGACAGGGACCTCGATCAATCCGATTTCTTCATGGCGGTGAGCTGGATCTCGATCTTCATGCGTGGATCCAGCAGCCTGGCCGAGATCATCATGGCGGCCGGCCGAACAGTGCCGAAGTATTTCTTGAGGACCGGCCAGCAACTCTCGAAGTCTTCGCCATTCGGCAGGACATAGGTCACAGAGACCGTGTCGGCCAGGCAGGCGCCGGCCTTGCGCAAGGCCTGATCGATGTTCTTCAGGCACTGCTCGGCCTGTTCTGCCGCCCCTTCTCCGATGGTCATCGTCTCGTAGTCGAATCCTGTCGTTCCGGAGACGAAGACGAACGGGCCTTGAGCAACGGCGCGTGAGTATCCGATCTGCTCTTCGAATACCGATCCTGAACTGATGAGTTGGCGATGCATGGTGGCGGCAATGGTTGTGTATGCAGGTGGGTGGGTGGCCGAGTACACGTCGAAACCCTCGCGGGCCAGGCCCTGAAGGATCCGCACGGTGGGGATGTAGGCTTACCGGGCGCTGCGGCTCGCGTGGGCGGCATCGGCGAACACCGAAGGCGCAACGCGGCGCAGGAGGACAGGAAGTTCAAGCGCTCCATTCTCTCCCGAGGGCCCCCATGCCAAGGCGCTTGAACATCCACAGATGCGGTCCCCGAGCTCTCTGTGCGCGCCGCGCAGCGTGGCCACAGCATGGAAGCAGAAGTGCGTGAAAAAGGTGCTTGAACACCCATTGCGACGGTCCTCGAGCTCGGCAGCGGTCTGCTGATGATCCTCCCGAGGCGGTGCCTCGGACGGTCTCCAGCCACGCGCTGTGCGTGATGGTTTCGAGCAACTGGGCTGCCCCCAGGTATCCGTGGCGAGGGTTTCTGGAGTCCGATCAACCCGAGACCACGACGCAGAAGTCGTCGCGGTCGGCGAACGCACGCCAAGGGCCCGGTGTTCAGGTCCGCGTGCCTGCGATCCAGTCCCTGGCTGCACTCGCCGTGGTCAACCGCGCAGCCGCTCGTTGGCTGGGTCGTACGGCCCCTCGAGAAGTACGGTCGCCTGCAGCCGCTGGCCGAGCAGGTCGACCTGGAGTCGACACCCGGCCACCGCGTACTGGGCGCGCACGTAGGCCAGCGCGAGGCTGCGATCGCAGCGCATGCCATGCGCGCCACTGGTCGTGATGCCGACGGCAGCCCCATCGATCAACACCGGCTCCGAGCCGAGGCAGTGCGCCCCTGAGGGCGCCACCTCGAGCAGCACCAGCTTGTGGCTCACACCGGCCGCAGCTTGCGCCACCAGCGCGAGCTTGCCGCGAAAACTGCGCTCATCGTCCAGCTTGCAGAACCGGTCCATGCCCGCTTCCAGCAGGCTGAACTCGGTGTTCAGATCGCTGCGCCAGTTGCGATAGAACTTCTCGATCCGCAGGCAGTCCATGGCGCGCAGCCCGATGGGCTTGATGCCATGCATCGCGCCGGCCTTCATCAGGGCGTCGAACAAGGCGCCCTGCTGATCGATGGGGTGATGCAGCTCCCATCCCAGCTCGCCGACAAAGCTCACCCGCAGGGCGCGCAGCGTGATGCCCGCCACCGTGATGGTCTGCGCCGTGAGCCAGCGGAAGGCCTTGTTGCTCAGGTCGGCATCGGTCAGGCTCGACAGGACGGCGCGGGCTCGGGGCCCGGTGACCAGCAGGCAGCCCCATCGGGCGGTGCAGCGCTCGAGTTCGACCGTGCCATCGGTCGGCAACTCGGCGCGCAGCACGTCGGCGTCGTGGTCTTCCGCCGCCGCCGCGCTGACCACGTAGTAGTGGTCTTCAGCGAGGCAGGTCAGCGTGAACTCGCTGCGCACGCCGCCTGAGTCGGTGAGCGCATGCGTCAAGGCCACGCCCCCGGGTTTGCGCGGCGCAGGGTTGGCGCCCACACCGTCCAGGTAGGCCCGCGCGCCGGGGCCACGCACTTCCCACTTCGAGAAGGGCGACAGGTCGAGCACGGCCACCGCATCACGCGCGGCCATGCACTCGGCGCGCACCGGCTCGAACCAGTTGCTGTGGCGAAAGCTGTGACGCTCCACCCGCTCGGTGCCTGCGGGCGCGTACCAGGCCGCCCGCTCCCAGCCGTAGCGGGCGAAGAACACCGCCCCCGCGGCGTCGTGGCGCACGGTGGCCGGTGTTGTCTTGATGCCGCGTGCCGCGGGCCGCATTTCGTACTCGTAGGGCGTGCCGGCAACGTATTCGTTGTCGTAGATCTCCACGCACTTGTCGATCGTGCGCTCGGGTGTGTAGTGGCTGCCGAAGCGGCGCGGATCCAGCTCCCACATGTCCCACTCGGTCTCGCCCTGCAGCAGCCAGTCGGCGCACAGCTTGCCACTGCCACCGCCCTGCACGATGCCGAATCCCGAGCCGGTGTTCAGGAACAGGCCGTCCACGCCGGCCACCGGACCGATCAGCGGCCCACCATCGGGGGTGTAGGTGATCGGGCCATTGACGATGGTCTTGATGCCGGCATTCATCGTGATCGGGGTGCGCTCCATCGCCATCGCGACGATGTCTTCGATGCGGTCCAGATCCGGCGCCAGCAGTTCCTGCCCGAAGTCGGCAGGCACGCCGTCGACCGCCCAGGGCCGACCGCAATGTTCGTAGGGGCCGAGAACGAAGCCCTTGCCCTCCTGGCGGAGGTAGTAGGAGTCGTCGGGGTCGCGCACCATCGGCACTTCCCTGCCGTGGGCGAGCAGCTCAGGCACACCATCCGTGACCAGGTACTGGTGCTCCATGTTCGCCAATGGAATCGTGAGTCCGAGCATGCCCGCCACCTCCGGGCTGCGAAAGCCGGCGGCGATCACGAGCTGCTCGGCCTGGACCGTACCGCCAGGCGTTTCGAGCAGCCATTGCCCGGACGGGCCACGACGGATCGCGTTGACCGGGCTGTTGCGCCTGATCGTCACGCCACGCGCGCGCGCGACACCGGCCAGCGCATGGGTGAGGAGGGTCGGGTCGACATGCCCATCCACCGGGTCCCACAGGATGCCCTTCAACCCGTCCGTGTTGAGGAAGGGATGAAGCCTGCGGCACTCCGATGCGTCGATCATGCGCATCCCCAGGCCGAGCATTCGCCCCATCGAGGCCACGCGTTCGAACTCGTCGACACGCTGATTCGTGTGCGCCAGCCGCAAGGCTCCGGTCCAGTGCAGGCCGACGGGCTGCCCCAAATCCTGCTCAAGCTGCCGATACAGCGCCTTGCCGTACTGATGCAGCCGAATCATGTTGTAGCTGCCGTGAAAGTGCGGCAGGTTGCCCGCGGCGTGCCAGGTCGATCCGGAGGTCAGCTCCGAGCGCTCCAGCAGGACGACGTCGGACCGGCCCCGCAGCGCCAGGTGGTAAGCAGTGGAGACGCCAACGATGCCGCCACCGATGATGGCGGTCTTGTAGGGGTTGGACATGGATTGAAACCCTGCACGTGATGGATGGAAGTGATGACAGGGGGCACCGGGACCGACAGACGCCGGCGCCCGCCCCGGCGGCTGGCACGCGGGTCGGCTGTCCTGCAGGACGGCGCGTCAGCCCTTGCCGCGCCACGGAATCAGCCGAGCCTCGAGCTTGCGCATCAGGATCTCGATCGCGAACCCGATCAGGCCGATGATGAAGATGCCGATCACGACCGTGTCGGTCTGCAGGAAGTTCTTGGCGATCATGATCATCGAGCCCAGACCCTTGTCAGCCGCGACCAGCTCGGCCGCAACCACGGTGCCCCAGCACACACCCATCGATGTGCGCAGGCCCGTGAAGATCTCGGGCAAGGCATTGGGCAGGATCACGGTGCGCAGAACCTGCGCCTTGGAGGCGCCGAGCGAATAGGCCGCGTGCACCTTCGAGATTCGCACGCTGCTGACGCCGGAGCGCGCGGCGATCGTCATGATGAAGAGGGAGGCCAGGAAGAGCAGGAAGATCTTCGCGAACTCATCGATGCCGAACCAGAGAATGACCAAGGGAATCAGTGCCAGCGGCGGGATCGGCCGGATGAACTCGACGATGGGGTCGAACATGCCGCGGGCGATGGATGACAGGCCCATGGCCAGCCCCAACGGAATGCCCACGATCGCGCCGTAGAACACACCGGACATGACGCGGTACACGCTGATGTAGACGTGCTCCCAGAGCGGCGTGTTTCGATAGCCCTCGCTCAGCAATTCGCCCATGCGCGAAAAGACCGCGGACAGCGGCGGCCAGAAGATCGGCTTGACCCAACCCATGCTCGTCGACAGCCACCACAGCAAGAGCAAGGCCGCCACGCACAACAGGCCATAGGCACGACCCGAGTTGACCGCCGACGCGTCACCGAACTTGACGGTCTTCTGGCGCGTGAAGCTGTTGTCGGCCAGACCCAGCCAGATCATCAGCTTGGACGGGGAAGAATCCTTGGACACGAGCTGCCCCTTTCCTACGCTTCGGTTGAGGCGCCGGACGATCCGCCACCCATGATTTCGTCTTCCATGTTCCAGATCATGGAGAGGATCTCTTCCCGCTTCGCGACGAACTCGGGCGTGGACTTGATCTCGCGCGGGCTGAGCGTCAATCCACGCTCGGCAAAGTCGAGTCGGTACTCCTTCTCGATCCGTCCGGGTCGAGGCGCCATCACGATCAGGCGCTCACCCAGGATCAACGCCTCTTCCACCGAGTGCGTGATCAGGATGATGGTCTTGCCGGTCTCCTTCCAGAGCTTGAGCACCAGGCCCTGCATCTTCTCGCGCGTCAACGCGTCCAGCGCGCCCAGGGGCTCGTCCATCAGGATGACCTCCGGATCGTTGGCCAGGCAGCGCGCCAGGGCGACGCGCTGCTGCATGCCCCCTGAGAGCTGGTAGACCGGCTTGGACCCGAAGTCCTGCAAGCCCACGACCTTGAGCAGGCGCTCGACCGTCTTCCTGGTCTCGGCCTTGTCCTTGCCCATCATGTCGGGCCCGTAGGCGACATTGCGCTCGACATTCATCCACTCGAACAATGCGCCTTGCTGGAACACCATGCCGCGCTCGGCGCCCGGCCCCTTGACGGGCTGGTTGCCCAGCAGGACGCTGCCCGAAGTCGGCGCCAGGAAGCCCGCGATGATGTTGAGAAGCGTCGACTTGCCGCAGCCCGACGGACCCAGCACCGACAAGAGTTCGCCCGGTTCAAGGGTCAAGGAAACGTTCTTCAGCGCATGCACCGGGCTGCCGCCCGGTACGGCGAAGGTCATCGAGACATCCTTGATCGTCAACGACCTCATCTGGCACCCCCCAACAGTTTCGAAATCAGCCACGCCGGTGAACGGTACGTCGAGGCGGCTCGTGACGGCCGCCCCGACGGCCCCAGGGACGATCGTGACATCGAACGAAGCCGATCCCGGCGCGTTGGCCCCTACTTGAGGAACTGCGTGGTGATGGCGTGGTCGTAGCTCGGCAGCGCCTTGTCGATCTGCTTGCGGGAAACGAAGAAGTCCGCCACCTCCTTGGTGAACTTCTGCACCGAGCCGCCCAGCCAGGCGGGCGAAGCCTGCTGCTCCTTGGTCGGGAATGCGAACATGTCGACGATCCTCTTCGCGTCCTCGATCTTCATGCCGGAAGCCCTGGCGATCTTGGGCAAGGCCTCGGCGGGGTTCTTCGCGTAGGCGATATTGGCTTCGTTGGTCACGTCCATGAACTTCTGCACCAGCTGCGGGTGCTTCGTCATGAACTCCTCGGTGACCGAGATGACGTCGAACACGCGGATGCCGATGGCTTGTTGCTCGGCCGCCGTCATCAGGTACTCGCCGGTCTCCTTCATGCGCAGCATCGGGCCGCCGAAGGCGCAACCCATGACGATGTCACCCCGCGCGAACGCCACGGCGGCATCGGCGCCATTCATCTGCACCAGGTTGACCTTGCTTGCATCGACCCCCAGGTGGCTGAGCATGCGCAGCAACTTGTAGTGCGTCACGTTGCCGATCGGTGTTCCGACCTTCATGCCTTCGAGCTTCTTGGCGTTCTCCTTGGTGATGCCCGAGGCCTTGGACACCACGCAGTTGTCAGCCTCTCCGTAGGCCACTGCCACGCCCACCATCTTGAGTGGGACGCCCCTGGTGACGGCCAACGTGAAGGGCACCAGGCCCTGGCTGTAGGAGATCTGGACCTGACCCGAGGCCATGGCGGCAGCCATTTCATTGCCGTTCGCGAAGAAGCGCCAGTTGACCTTCACGCCCATCCTCTGGTCGTAGGTCTTCTCGAGCTGAGCCACCTGATTGGCCGTCGGCCACTCCTGGAAGTAGGCGACAGTCACTTCGCTCAATTGGGCCGAGGCCGAGACGGCCGACGCGGCGAGTGCACAAGCTCCCACGAAGCGAGCAAGGATGGATGCTGAGAATCTTGTCATCTGATTTCTCCTGTGAATGGAAGGGACGCGCAGCACGGGGGCCTGCGCAGGGGGAAAGGTGGCGCCTCTTTGGGCGCATCACACGTACCGGCGGCGAACGCTGCGCTGGGACAGCGGGGTCGATCTTCGGCAAGACGCATGGCGCGATCAGACACGTACACGCTCACTCTTGGGGTCGTACCAGGGGCCGAGCTGGGCCCGGGCCGTCACACGCCGATCCCCGACGCCGATCTCCCAGCGCGTCGCGGCCACCAGCGCGGTGTCGATCGGCTGCGAAAGCCTGGCGTAGCCCATGCCGAGCGAGGCCCCGACCCGGTGCCCATACATGCCCGACGTGATCACGCCCACCGCCCGGCCGTCGGCGAAGATCGGCTCCTCGTGGTACAGCAGTTCATCCGCATCGTCCAACCGGAACTGCAGCAGTCGCTTGGCTGGAACACCGCGCGCCTTCTGCGCCAACACCGCCTCGCGCCCGACGAAGCCCCCGGGTTTGTCGAAGGCACAGGTGAAGCTCAAGCCGGCCTCGATCGGCGTGTCTTCAATGCCGATGTCGTGGCCCCAGTGGCGATAGCCTTTTTCGGTGCGGCAGGCGTTCATCGCATGGAAGCCGGCAAGCTTCAGACCGTGGGCTGCGCCGGCGTCGATGATGCGGTCGAACACATGCAGCGCGAAATCGGCAGGAATGTAGAGCTCCCAGCCCAGCTCGCCGACATAGGTGATGCGATTGGCGCGCACGATGGCACTGCCGATCTCGATCTCCTTCGAGGTCCCGAAAGGGAAAGCCTCGTTGCTCAGGTCCTCGCCGGTGAGTTGCTGCAGCAGGGCACGTGACTTCGGGCCCATCACACCCAGCATCGGCCAGCCCGCGGTCACATCGACGACGGTGCAGAACGCGTCCCCGATGGCCCCGCGCAGGTGCGCCAGATCATGGACATGGGATGAGACCGAGGTGACCACCATGAAGCTGTCTTCGGCCAGACGCATCACGGTCAGATCAGCCTCGATGCCGCCGAGCACATTGAGCCACTGCGTGTAGACGATGCGCCCCGGCTCGACGTCGACGTCCGCGGTGCCGATCCGGTTGAGGACCTTGCAGGCATCGCGCCCCTGGACCATGAACTTGGCCATCGACGACTGATCGAACAAGGCCACGTCGTTCATGACGGCCCGGCACTCGGCCGCGGTGTTCGCGAACCAGTTCTGGCGGCCGAAGCTGTACTCGTACTTCGGCTGCGAGCCGGGTGCGGCATACCAGTTCGCACGCTCCCAGCCACTCAGCTCGCCCATGCAGGCGCCTTGTTCGACAAGCCGGTCGTGGAAGGCGGTGCGGCGCACACCGCGCGCACTCTCGACCTGCCGGAACGGCCAATGCATCTGATAAAGCAGCCCGAGCGACTCGGTCGTGCGCTCGGCCAGGTAGGCGCGTGTGCCCTGACAAGGGTGCATGCGGCGCACATCCATGCCGGGCAGGTCGACCGGCGCGCGCCGGTCGCGAATCCACTCGGCCAGCACCTTGCCCGCGCCGCCCGAGCTCTGGATGCCGATCGAATTGAAGCCACAGGCCACGAACAGGTCGCGAACTTCGGCGGTTTCACCCAGCAGGTAACGGTCGTCGGGCGTGAAGCTCTCGGGACCGTTGAACCAGGTGGCGATGCCGGTGGTCTGCAACACCGGAACACGCTCCATCGCCTTGCTCAGAACGGGCTCGAAGTGGTCGAAGTCTTCCGGCAGTTCGTCAAAGCAGAAGTCCTTCGGAATGCCGTCGAGTGCCCAGGGTTTGGCCACCGGCTCGAATGCACCGAGCAGCAGTTTCCCGGCGTCTTCCTTGTAGTAAGCCCATTCGTCGGGCACACGCAGCACCGGCAAGTCGCGCGGCACGTCCTTCATCGGCTCGGTGACGATGTAGAAATGCTCCGCGGCCTGCAGCGCCAGCCGCAGGCCGAGCTTGCGGCCGAGTTCCGCGCTCCACATGCCGCAGGCCAGCACCACGGTCGGTGCGCGCAGTTCGCCCTCGACCCCGCCACGCCGCCATCTCACCCCGACCGCACGGCCGTTCTCGACGACGATGTCCGTGACCTCGGTCTCTTCGAACACCCTGGCGCCGCGCTGCTTGGCGCCTTTGGCATAGGCCTGCGTCGTATCGATCGGATTGGTCTGGCCATCGTTCGGTGTCCACAGGCCACCGACAACCCCCTTGCCATCCAGCAACGGGTACTTGGCCAGCACGTCGGACGGCGTCAGGAATTCCACCTCGACGCCGAAGGCCCGGCCCATCGCACCGGTGCGCTTGAATTCCTCGAAGCGCGCCTCGGACAGCGCCACCGCCACCGAGCCGTTCTGCTTGAAGCCGGTGGCCTGCCCGGTCTCGGCCTCCAGTGAATGCAGCAACTCGCTCGTGTACTTGGCCAGCTCGGTCAAGGTGCGTGTCGCGCGCAGCTGCGGCACCAGGCCAGCGGCATGCCAGGTCGTGCCGCAGGTCAGCTGCCGTCGCTCCAGCAGCGCGACATCGGTGATGCCGATCTTCGTGAGGTGGTAGGCGATCGAGCAGCCAATGATGCCGCCACCGACGATGACAACGTCGGCGCGGCCGGGTATGTCACTCACGGGATCGACCTTTCACAGAACACCGGGCAGTCCCCAGACTAGGGGCGTGGTCGAATCAGCTATTGACCAAAACTGCCTTACGCTTGTCGATCTCCGCCATCCAAGGGCAACCACCGATCTCGCACCAGAGGCGCTCCGCGTGGTGTCGGCTGCCGGTCGGCGCCGGGCGAAATGCCGTACTGCTGGCGGTAGGCGCGGCAGAAGTGGGCGAGTGAATCGAACCCCGCGGCCACCGCTGCGTCCGTGACACTCAGGGTGGTGTAGCGCAGAAGACTGCGCGCGCGCTCCAGGCGCAGGCGACGGTGATAGCGGCCGGGACCTTCGCCGACAAACCGGGCAAACAGCCGCAGCAGCTGACGGCTCGACAGTTGTGCGTGTTGCGCCAGCTCAGGCACCCCGATGGTGCGCTCCATGGTCGATTCCAGCAGACTGATGGCCGATGCCAGCGCGGGGTGGTGGATGCGCCCGCGCGCCGCGGTGGCCGTGCGCTGTGTGGCATCGCCGGGGCGAATGCGCTCATGAAGGCAGTGTTCGGCCACCCGCGCCGCCAGTTCGGGGCCGTGGTCACGCGCGACGACCTCGAGCATCATGTCGATGGCCGCCGTGCCGCCGGCACAGGTCAGGCGCCGGCCGTGGACCTCGTACAAGGTCTGCGCCACCACGGTGTGCGGGAAGCGCTCGCGAAACGCCTCCACCACCTCCCAGTGCATCGTCACGCGGCAGCGCTCAAGCAGGCCCGCGCGTGCGAGCAGGAAGGTGCCCGTGTCAAGCGCGCCGAGTGACGCCGCGGCCGAGTTGTGATGGTGCAGCCAGCGCCGAAGCTCCCGGGTGTAGTGGCGCTCGGGCTGCATGCCCGCGCACAGGATGACGCTGCCCAGGGAAAGCTCGTCGAACACGCGGCCATGCGCTTGGACCGCCAGGCCGTTTCCGTCGGGCACCGGCGCGCCGTCCAGCGACAGCACTTTCCAGCGGTACGGCGTTTGCAGGTAGCGGTTGGCGATGCGCAACGGCTCGATGGCCGATGCCAGGGCGATCGTCATGAACCGCGGAAAGAGCACAAAGCCGATGGGGCCCGGCAGCAGGGGAACGTTGTCGGCAGGCACGATGGATTGTGTGAAGCGCTGTCACTTTTCGTCAATGCGGTGGCAGAGCACGAGTGTTTCTGATGAGTCCTTCAGCAGGCTGGCCGAGACCTTGGGCATGCGCTGGGAACTGCACAACGCCAATCACCGCATTCCGACCGTCATCCTGCTCGAGGATCACCGCGATGATCTCCAGCTCGCCGCCGCAGTTCGGGCAGCGTTCCGAGTCAATCTCGAACACGCGCTCGAGCAACTTGGCCCAGCTCAGACGCACGGGGTGGGGAGGCTGACAGTCCGTCTCGCAATCGGCCGGCGCTGCCGCATGCGCGGGCTGTTCGGGCTACTGCGGCATCACCCTCGCCTGCAGTTTGGCGTTGGGCGCCACGATGCGCCAAGAACCGCGGTCCGGCACTGTCCTTGCTCGGATCGCGGCCATGACGTCATCGAACGAACTTCCTGGGCCCGCAGCGCACGCTCTGCACGACGGGTCCGCCCGGGTCTCCGCTGACGCGGGAGCGAAGGTGCCTGACGGGTGCACCCGATCGACAGCACGGTGCACGGCGGCGACCTGGCGTGCGTGCGCAGCGCCAAGGTGGTGCGTCGCTGGAGGTGCAGGGCGATGAGGGTGGCCATCTCCGGCGTGGGTGTGGCCGGTGGCGTCATCGCCACGGGTCTGGCGGCGCTGCCCGGTGTGGAGGTGCTGGCCTTCGAGCGCGTGGGCCCGGACGACCACGCGGTGGCGGGCAACGGCCTGAACGTCGGGCCCAACGCCCTGCTGGCGCTGGACCGCGCGCTGCCCGCGCTGGCCGATCGCCTGCGCCAGGTTTCGCTGCCGTGGCGGCAGTGGCGCGCCAGCACGGTGGGCGGCGAGTTGCTGGCCCACGTGCCGCTGTCGGCGGTGGCGGCCAGCGCCGGCCTGCGCATCCGCTGGGCTGAGCTCTACCGCGCCTGCCGCGAGCACAACGCCGGCGTGGTGCGCTACCGCGCCGAGGTCGAGTCGGTGATGCCGGGCGACGGCAGCGGGCCGCTGGCCCTGCAGGTGCGGCGGGCCGACGGCACGCCCGAGCGCGTGGACGGCATCGACCTGCTGATCGCCGCCGAGGGCCGCTTCGGAGGCATCCGGCCGCAGCTCTGCGGCGCGCCGGACATCACCTACCTGGGCGTGGCCAACTTCCGGGTGCTGCTGCAGGACCACGGCGAGTGGCCGCTGGACGACCTGGAGCAGTGGTTCAACGGTCCGAACCGGATGCTGGCCTTCCGCCTGCGCGACGGGCTGGTCTACCTGTCGGGCAACCTGCCGATCGAGGCCGGGCAGGACATCCCGGAGAGCCACAAGACCGCCGCGGCGCTGGCGCGCAGCTACACGCCCGACGACGGTGTCATGGCACCCGTGCCGCGGCAGTTGCTGCAGGGCGCCTGCCGTGCGGCGGAGCGCGGCGAACTGCACTGGTCGCGCCTGCAGGAAAGCACGGTGCGCTGGTGCGATGGCACGGGCCGCGTGCTCTATCCGGGCGACGCGGGCCACGCCATGGTGCCCACGCTGGGCCAGGGCGCCACCACCGCGATCGAGGACGGCGCCGTCTTCGTCGATTGCTTCCGCCAGGCGCTGTCCGGCGGGCTGTCGGTGCCGGCGCTGGTGCGCGGCTTCGAACAGCGACGGCGCGAACGGGTCGACTTCATCCGGCAGTTTTCCTGGGAAGCCAGCGACGTGATCCTGGCCGACGGCTTCAGCCTGCCGCGCGTGCGCGCCAAGGGCGAGGCGGCCTATCGCGCCAAGCTGCAGCGGCTGTATTCACTCGACTGACACCCCCGCGGCACCCTGGCCGCCTTCGGATCAGCCCAGCGCCTGGGCCACCTTCAGCACCACTTGGCGGTCGTCGAGGTAGCCGACGATGCCGTGGCGGTTGTCGGTGTCGTTGTCGACGCCGTCGTGGTTGAGGATGGCGGGATCGGCCGGGAAGTACTCGTCGTCCAGCGGGTTCAGCGCCACGATGTCGCGCTCGTCGTAGGCGTTGGTCCAGCCCACTGCGGCGGCCGGGTTCTCGGCCACGCCCAGCTTGCTGCTGATGGCCCGCAGCCCCAGCGGCGAGCCCACGGTGATGAAGCCGCGCAGGTCCATCGTGCGATGGCGGCGGCGCAGCACGTTGTAGGCGACCACGCTGCCCAGCGAGTGCGCGATGACCAGGGTGGGCTCGTTCGTCAGCCGGGCCTCGACGATGGCGTCGATCTCCCGCGTCACCTCCTTGCGCGTGACGTAGAGAAAGACGTCACTCAGGAAGGTCTCGATGGTGAAGTCGGACGCCGGCGTCAGCCGCTTGTCGATGGCGCGCGCGATGGCCTGCACCCAGCCCCAATTCTGAATGCCCTTCTGCTGGCTGGCCGTGGGCGCCATCTCGGCGCGCACCTCGGCGTCGGCGATGTCGCCCTTCTGCTGCATCTCGTCCAGGGCCGACTGCATGAACTGCTCGAAGGCCAGGTTCTGCCCCGGGCCCTTCTGCACCACGTCGTCGGGCGTGGGCAGGCGCGAGCGTGCGGTGATGGCGTCCAGCGCATCGCCGTAGAACGGCAGGTCGATCTTCAGCCCGGCCGGCCAGGGCTTGCCGGCGGCGTGAAAGCCTTCCTGCAGCGTCTCGGTCCAGATCGTCGACAGCTCGGCTTCGCTGCGGCCGCCCTGGCCGCGGCCGTGCACCATCAGGATCCTCATGTCAGTTCCCCTTCTTCGATGGCGCGCAGCAGCGCGCGGGAGACTTCGGGCTCGAAGGTCGTCCAGAGCGAATCGGCCAGGCCCTGGCCGGCCGCCGCCATGGCCGGGGCGAGCTTCACGCCCCGGCTGGCCAGCAGGCTCCAGTTCTGCGTCAGCATGGGGCACAGCGGCACCACCGGCAGGCGGGCGGCGCGCGCCGCCGGCTGCCGGCTGGCCAGCAGCAGCACGTCGAACAGGTCGGCGCGCAGGTCGGCGCGCATGTACTGCAGCACGCTCAGCAGCTGCGCGTCGTTGCTGGCCTGCGCGAAGGCCATCGCGGCATACAGACCCAGCGTGGGATCGACCGCCTTGTACATGCGGATGCGGCGCGCCAGGGCCTCGGCCTCGGCGTCGGACCGGAGCTGGAAGCTGTTGCGGTCGATGGCCAGCGCGACCATCGCGCGCAGTCGGTCGACCTCGCCGCGGCGGTGCACGTAGTCGTGCCAGCGCCAGTGGTTGGACGAGGGCAGGTAGCTGACGTTGGTGACGCCCCGGCTGCCGACGGTGACGTGTCCGATGTAGCCCGGCAGCGCCGCCAGCACCGCGCAGCGGCCGTCCGCGAACTGCAACCCGATGGAGCCGACGTGGCCGTCGGGCACGATGAAGCCCTTCTTTGCCTTCACCCGCAGCAGACCCGATGCGCCCGAGCCGTCGCCGCCGGTCAGCAGCTCGACAGCCAGACCGGACCCGCCACGCGCTGCCACCGCACGGCGCAGCACAGCCCCCTGGACGACGAAGCCGGTCTGGCTCTCGAAGTGGTCCTGCGCCGGGTCGGGCATGCGGGCGCGCAGCCGCTGCTCGGTGGCGGCGTCGACCACCGCCGTCGGGCCGTCGGCCGCGGCCGCCACCGCGGCGCCCGAGGCCAGCGCGCTGACGATCGCGCCGGCCGCGACCTGGCCAGGGAGTGCCGCCCGCAGGGAGGCCTGCAGCTCTTCGCGCGCACCCGCCGGCGTCGGCCCGCGGCGCCGGTTCCCGCGACGCGGCCCGGGCCGCGCGGCCGCCGATGCCTCGCGCCGCACGCGCGCGATGTAGACCTCTTCGCGCGACGGCACGCTGATCTCGATCTGCTGCGACGCGTTGGGGTCGATGGCGGCCATCAGTGCGTCGACCTTGCGCTGCAGGAAGTCCTCCAGCCGGCGGTTGGGCACGACCTCGATCTTCTCGCCGCCCTCGCCATCGATCTGCAGCACCATGGCGTCCTCGGGCTCGCGGTAGGCCGCCTGCCAGGCCGCCGTGAGCACGCTCTGGGCTTCACCGCCGATGCGGCCTTCGTAGGCCGGCCGCGCTTCGCTGGTGGCCTTGAAGCAGTCGATCTTCGATGGCTTGTCGAACTCGTCGAAGTTGGGAAAGGCGGCCACGCCGTCGACGAAGGCGCCGCTGCGCGCGTCGGGCAGGGAGCGGCAGGCATCGGACACGAAGACCACGTTCTCGATGCCCGAGTACTTCGCCAGGTCCATCGCGGCGCGCAGGTTGACGGCCTCGCCGGGTTGCTGGGGTGCACCGCTGAGCAGCCAGAGATCGGAGCGTGCCTGCCAGTAGCCGTGCCCCGAGAAATAGACGAGCAGCAGGTGGTAGCGCGGCGGCACGGTGACGAAGGCGCCGATGGCCTGGCGCACGGCCTCGGCGGTGACCGGGGCCGCCTGGTCGGTCAGGCAGTTCACCTTGAAGCCTTCGGCCTCCAGCCAGTCGGCCACGCGCCTCGCACCGGCCGCCGCCGATGCCAGCGGCACCAGCTTGCCGGTCTTGTCGACCCCGATGACGACGGCGGCTTTTTTCATCACGGCAGCATAGGCAATCGGCCGCACGCTGCCAATCTGGCATTCTGGGGGGGTGTCGCGGCGGCCGCCCGGTCAGCCGCTTGCCGGGCAGGGCAGCCTCAGTCGCGGCCCAGCCTCGGCAGCAGGCCGCAGTAGCCGCCACTGCCGAAGACGGCGCTGTGCAGCCTGCGGCGCAGTCCTTCAGGACCGACGGCCAGGACACGGGCAGCAAGGTTCTTGGCCGTGCCCGACACCAGCAGCTGGCGCAGCAGCCAGGCACGGCGAAGTTCGGGCGCCATCGCCGAGGCGAAGCGCCGCGGCCAGTCGCCGGCCGTGCCACCGTCGAGGGCCTCGGCCAGCAAGCGGCCGCTGGTCAGGGCGTTGCCGATGCCGTCGCCGGTGAGCGGGTCGGCCAGCCCGGCAGCGTCGCCGATGCGCAGGACCCCCCGATGTTCGACGCGGTTGCGCCAGCCGCCCAGCATCACCGGGTAGCCGACGCGGCGCGTCGAGTGCAGCGCCCGCTGGCTCAGCGACGAGGCCAGCGCGTCGTGGGCCAGGAAGTGTTCGAGGTAGTCGGAAACGGTGGCGCCCTCGCGCTGGTCCGACTTCCACAAGCCGACGCCGATGTTGAAGCAGACGGTCGAGGCGTCCTGCGCCACCGGAAAGATCCAGCCGTAACCGCGCCGGTGCCGCGCGTCGGTGTGCAGGGCGACGCGGTCGGCCAGCGCATGGCTGGCGTCGTCCCGCGGCACTGTCCAGTAGGCGCGAACGCCGACGGCGTTGGGCTCGCCGGCGCCGGCGCCCCGCGCGTCGACCAGGTGGTCGAAGGCCGACCACTCGCCATCCTCGCGCTGGACGCGCCGCACGGTGCGCTGCACCAGATCGCAGCCGGCCTGTCGTGCGCGGGCCACGATCAGCGCATCGAGTTGTTCACGACGGATGCAGCGCCCCGGTGCCGCGGCCGGCTGTTCGCTGCGGCCGCCGTCGGGCGCCTGCAGCACGCTGTGATGGATCACGGTGTGGCCAGGAGCCAGCGCCATGAGCCGGGGTCCGTCGAGGCCCAGGGCGGCCAGTTCACGCAGGGCCAGGGGGGTGAGCCAGTCGCCGCAGGTCTTGTCGCGCGGGAAGGCGGCGCGGTCGAACAAGGTCACGGCGTGGCCGCGGCTCGCGAGGTGCCAACCGGCCGATGCACCCGCCGGTCCCGCGCCAACGATTGCTATGCGAGCCATGGGGTCCTCGTGACGCAAGGGGGTGCCGATGGCGCACGCGAAAAGCTGCGCAAGACGCCATCTGTTCGAATTTTACGTCCGTTACACTGCGGCGAAGAGACTGGAAAAGTCTGGTCGGTCGGCTTCGACCCTGGGGGTCGACAGCCACTCATTCAGGGGGTTTTCCGGGACGGGGACATACCCTAAACACAGGGGGTCCGTGGGCTGGCCGCCAGTGCAGCACGGATCCACACAGATCCCCGCCCGGGCCAGCGACAACTTGGCAACTTCAGCCTCATGACGCAGCGACCGATGACCGCCCGAGATGTCGGTCTGTTGAACGATCTGCCCGGCCGTGCGCTTGCCGACGACCGCCGCTACCTGCGCGCCACGCTGGGATGGACGCTGGCGCTCTACGGCGCCCTGGCCGGCGCCATGGCCGACCTGCTGCCGCCGGCCTGGCTGCTGCTGGTCGTGCCGCTGGTCTACGTGCGCCTGTCGCTCGCCCTGCACGAACTGATGCACCTGCGTGCGGCGATCCGGGTGCCGGTCTTCCACCGTCTGGCCATGATCCTGGACACGCCCTTCGGTCTGGGCTACCGCGAGCACCGCGTGGTGCACCTTCGCCACCACCGCAGCAGTGCCGGACACGACGACCCGGAGCTCTACCAGATCGCCGGCAGCCACGGTCGTGCCCTGGTCGGCGCGCTGCTGGTGCCCGAGCGCTCGATGGTGAACTGGCTGCGAAGGCACGGCCTGAGCCGGTCGCTGCTGCGCGAGTCGGCACTGCGCGGCGCGGTGTTCATCACCGTGGCTGCCATCGACCCGGCGGTGTTCCTGGTGTACTGGCTCACCCTGCGCATCAGCATCGGCGGCGCCGGCTTCGTCTTCCACCACCTGCTGCACCAGCGCGACGGGCGCCTGGGCACCTTCGCGCTGCCCGCCCCGCCGGCGCTGCTGGCGGCGGGGCGCCAGCTCTTCGGCGAAGAGCCGATGCTGATCCTGCAGCGCCACCGCGCCCACCACCTGTGGCCGGCCCTGCCCGTGCGCGAGCTGCCCGAGCTGCCACCAGGCTTCGAGCTGCCCGCCGGACCGCCCGATACCGCGCTGCGCGCCATGGCCAGCCTAGCGGGGCGCGAAGGAACACCGCGATGAAATGCATCAACTGCCAGGCCGCCCTCGCCGAAGGTGCGCGATTCTGCTCGGAGTGCGGCGTCAGCCAGCGCCTGGCCTGCCCGTCCTGCGACACCACGGTGACGGCCACGGCACGCTTCTGCCATTCCTGCGGCCTGGCGCTGACCGGCAGCGCGGCCGCGGCCCGCCCGACGGCGCCGGCCGCGGCGGCCAAGGCCCCCAGCGAAGCCGAGCACGTGGGTGAACGCCGTCACATGTCGGTGATGTTCTGCGACCTCGTGGGCTCGGTCGAGATCGCACGGCGGCTGGACCCCGAAGACCTGCGCGACCTGGTGCGCAGCTACCGCGATGCCTGCGCCGAGGTCGTCTGGCGCCACGGCGGCACGATGGCGCAATTCCACGGCGACGGCATCGTCGTCTACTTCGGCTACCCGGTGGCGCACGAAGGCGACGCCCGTCGCGCCGTGCAGGCCGGCCTGGACATCGTGCAGGCGGTGGCCGGGCTGGCGCCGGGCGCGATGGCCCGCTACGGCATCGATCTGGCCATCCGCGTGGCGGTCAACACCGGCCTGACGCTGGTGGGCGATGCCGACGCCAGCGCCGGCATCGGCCGTCTGGCCCTGGGCGACACGCCCAACATCGCCGCCAGGCTGCAGGGTATCGCGCTGCCGAATACCGTGGTGGTCAGCCAGGTCACGCAACGGCTGGTGGCCGGCTTCTTCCGCATGACTTCGCTGGGCCCGCACGCCTTCAAGGGCATCGCAGAACCGATCGAGGTCTTCAGCGTGGAAGGCGCCAGCGGGGCGCGCCACCGGCTGGAGGCCGCTTCGAAGAATCGGCTCGCGCCCTACGTCGGCCGGGCCAGTGCCATCGCGGCGCTGGCGAAGTCGTGGCTGGCGGCGCAGGAAAGCCCCGGGCACGCCATCCTGCTGACCGGCGAGCCCGGCGTGGGCAAGTCGCGCCTGCTGTCGGAGTTCCGCGAGTCCATCACCACCGGCGAGTGCGAGATCATCGAGTGCTACTGCTCGCCCTATTACAGCAACACCGCGCTGTACCCGCTGGTGGCGCCGATGCGCGAACGCCTGGCCATCGACCAGGCGCGCTCGCCATCGGCGGCCCTTCTGGCGCTGCGTGAAGACCTGGTGCGACGCGGGTGCGAGATCGAGACCGCGCTGCCCCTGCTGGCCAAACTCTTCGGCCTGCCGCCCGAGGCCGGCTACCAGCCGCTGGGCCTGCACCCGCTCACGCAGAAGCAGAAGACGCTGATGGCGCTGGTCACGCTGCTGACCTCGCGCGCCAGCGCCAAGCCGACGCTGATGGTGGTGGAAGACCTGCACTGGGTGGACGGCACCACCCTGGAGCTGCTGGGCACCATCCTGCGCGAGCTGCCGCAGAGCCGGCTGCTGCTGCTGCTGACCTCGCGCCCGGGTTTTTCGCCCCCCTGGCTGGACAGCGAGAACCTCACGCTGATCCCGGTCAACCTGCTGTCGCCGGCCGACACCGAGACGCTGATCCACAAGGTGGTGGGCGACAAGCGGCTGCCGCACAAGCTGCTGTCGCTGCTGGTCG